>WNGI01000572.1_pt1 | contig 46379 bp, 40 predicted proteins | sample 5400621 | NCBI WGS metagenome assembly WNGI01 (sample SAMN13153374, study PRJNA577476) | soil metagenome | isolation source: 20 cm soil or saprolite under Garry oak tree replicate 1 | place: USA:California | collected 2016-06-15 | reverse complement strand
GCCCACGCCCCCGCCGGGCCCAGGGTCCAGCCGCTCGGTGTGCCGCTACCCTCGTCGAAGCCGCCATTCGGGATCACGTTCCGTCCACCGACGTTCGCCGGCGGCAGCGCCGTGAGGCCGCCGACGCGCGTCGGTGGCTCGGCGGCTCCGGAGGCCAGGATCGTGACGAGGGCGAGTGCAGCCACCGCGCGGAGGCCAGCGGCGTCGCGCGACATCACGGCTTGCGTCCGATCCCGAGGATCGCGGCGCCGTGAGCGTGCTCCTGGCTCACGTCGAGCTTGGCCAGCCCCAGATACATCGGCAGCATCGCGGCGTACACGAGGGGGTTCGGGCGATTGTCACCGGTGGCGAAGAAGAGGTCGAACATCAGCGTGCCCGGTCGTCCGAACGTGAACTTGATCGCGTCGACGTCGAGGCCGGCGTTTTCGAGCAGCAAGCGCAAGTCCTGCGCAGAATAGCCGTCGCGAACGTGGCCGTAGTCAGAGGGATGGAAGCCGATGCGGCGCTCGCGCCACGCGACCATGGGGAGGTGTCGGGGCTGCGGCACGCTGGGCGACGTCACGATCAGGATGCCTCCCGGACGGAGGGCGTGAGCGAGGTGTTTGACCACCACATCGTGACTCTCGATGTGCTCGAGCACGTCAGCGCACACGACGATGTCCCAGGCCGCTTCGTCGCCGGGATAGAGGAGGTCGACCTCCCGCACCTCGAGGTTGTCGAGCCGCAGGCCGCGCTTGATGCGGCGCGCCCGCTCGATGGTCTTCGGCTCGTTGTCGGCGACGGCGACCTGCCAGCTCGGGAAGCGCCGGGCCACGTGATAGGCGAACGCGCCTTCACCGCCGCCGGCGTCCAGGAGCGCGCGCGGCGTCTCGTTCCACAGGCCGCGGCGACGCAGCTCCTTCATGACGTGCCAGCTCCGCAGGCGACCAGGGACGTGTAGCTCACCGAAGAGCTGATAGCCGAGCCGCCGCTTCCGATCCGACTCTCCCCACGCTTTCTCGCGACCATAGACCATGTGCGTTGGCCTCCGCGTGTCGGAGAGCGCAAGAGCCGTACCGCATCCGTCGGCGGGCGAAAACCCGCGTCAATGGCGGGGATTGCGACGGCATCGGGTAGGCCGCTACCGCAGATAGCGATTCCGCTGCAGACAGGGTGGAAAACCTCCGGAAATCGCCATCGTGCTGCAGTCGGATGAAGCGCAGTACGAGGCTGAGTCCCAAACGTTGCAGACCGTGCCGTCGAATCCCAGGGTTTTCGCAGCGTTGGCTCTGGCACGTTTCATGGACTTCGACTGCTGACGATGCCGAACTCACGACGCCACCCTGCGCTCGCAACCAGCTTCGTCTTGGTCCTGGCCCTGCTCGTCCCGACGATCGCCGCCGCTCAGGCCAACGTGGTCGGTCAGTGGTCGATCCTGTCCAACCAGTCACCGATCAACCCGATCCACGTCGCGCTGCTGCCGACGGGCAAGATCCTGATCGCCTCCGGCACCGAAAACGATCCGACGCACACGGTCAACCGCGGCGCCGTCTACGACCCTCGGACGGGGACGTTCAACCTCCAGACTCTCGACTGGGACGCGTTCTGCAACGCGATGTCCCACCTGTCCGACGGCCGCATCCTGATCGTGGGCGGTACGATCCAGTACAACCCGTTCCGCGGCAGCAAGAACACGACGATCTTCGACCCGGCCACGGAGCGATTCGTCCGCGTGCAGGACATGGCCAGGGGACGCTGGTATCCCTCGAACACCACGCTGGCGGACGGTCGCACGATGGTGTTCGCGGGGATCACCGACCTCGGCAACTTCAACAACGACGTCGAGATCTACGATGCCGCGTCCGGCTGGGGCGCGCCGGCAACCGCGCCGTTCGTGCCGCCGCTCTATCCGTGGCTGCACCTGCTGCCCAACGGGAAGATCTTCTTCTCGGGCTCGACGCCGAGCTCGGCCATCTTCGATCCTGCCACCAGGACGTGGACGCAGAACGTCGCCACGACGACGTACGGTCAGGACCGCCACTACGGCTCGTCGGTGCTGCTGCCGCTGTCGCCGACCGACGGCTATCGCGCTCGCATCATGGTGATGGGCGGGAACAACCCGGCGACGGCCACCGCCGAGATGATCGACCTCGGCGCGCCGACACTGACCTGGCAGGCGCTGCCGCCGATGTCGGCGCCGCGCATCGAGATGAACGCCGTGATCCTGCCCACGGGCAAGATCCTGGCGCTCGGCGGCTCGGCGCGTGACGAAGACTCGACCACCGCCAGCCTTGGCGCCGACCTCTTCGATCCCGCGACGCGCACGTGGTCATCGGCCGGCCAGTCGACGATCGCCCGGCTCTACCACTCCGTCGCCCTTCTCCTGCCCGACGCGACCGTGTGGGTCGCCGGCTCCAATCCGTTCCAGGGAGCGTGGGAGCCGCGGATGGAGATCTACACGCCGGCGTACCTCTTCACGACCAACACGTCCGGCCAGGTGGTTCCGGCCACGCGCCCGAGAATCACCACGGCGCCCGCACGCGTGGGCTACAACGCGGCGTTCACGGTCCAGACACCCGACGCGGCCGACATCGCCTCGGCAGTGCTGATCCGTCCCGGCTCGGCCACGCACTCGTTCGACTTCGATCAGCGTCTCTTGAACCTCACGTTCACCACGGGCTCCGGCGTGCTGAACGTCACATCGCCGCTCAACAGTAACGTGGCACCCCCCGGTGACTACATGCTGTTCCTGGTCAACCGCAAGGGCGTCCCGTCGGTCGCGGCGTGGGTCCAGATGTCGCCGACGCCCAACAACCAGCCGCCGAACGGCACGATCACGAACCCGGCCGCCGACGTGACGATCAGCGCCGGGCAGTCCGTGACCTTCGCCGGCACCGGGACAGATCCCGACGGGACGGTGACGCAGTACTCGTGGGTGTTCCCGGGCGGCACGCCGAACACCAGCACGAGCGCAACACCGGGCGCAGTCACCTTCCCGACGCCCGGCACCTACGTCGTCTCGCTGACGGTCACCGACAACCTGGGCGCCAAGGATCCGAGCCCGCCGACCCGCACGATCACCGTGCAGTCGCCGGGCTTCACCGCATCGTTCAGCAGCCCACCCGATGGCGCGGTCGTCTTCGGCAATCAGACGGTCGGCATGGCCGTGAGCGGGAACGGGACCGCGCCCTTCACCTATCGCTTCAGCGTCGACGGCGTTCAGAAGTTCACGCAGACGACGTCGAGCACGACGGCATCGACGGTGTGGAACACGCAGGAAGTCGCCGACGGCAACCACACGCTGACGCTGACCGTCACCGACTCCATCGGCCGGAGCTCGACGGCGAACCGCACCGTCGGTGTCCAGAACAACCAGGCGGGCGCGATCAACGTCGCCCTGACGTCGCCGAGCCCGGGGCAGACGGTGAGCGGGACCGTGTGGGTCACCATCTGGGTCTCCGGCGCCGCCGGCCCGTTCAGCTATCAGCTCTCGGTGGGGCCGACGATCGTCTGGACGGAGTCTTCCGCCAATACCAACATCAGCCTGCCGTGGGACACGACGCGCACGCCTGATGGCACGCAGACGCTCCTCGTGACCGTGAGGAACTCGATCAAGTCGGGGTCCGCGAGCGTCACCGTCAACGTTCGTAACGGCAACCAGCCGCCACCCGGCCTGACAGCCGCGTTCACGTCGCCGGCCAGTGGCGCGACCGTGTCGGGCGCGGTCAACGTCGGCATGAGCGCCAGTGGCGGTACGCCGAACTATACGTTCGTGCTCAAGATCGACGGGGCCATCGTCCTCAATCAGAGCGGACCGGGCATGGCGGCTGCGCTTTCATGGACCACGACGACGGGCTCTCCCAACGGCCCGCACACGCTGACCCTCACCGTGAACGATGGCGCCGGGGCGTCGGCGACGGCCACGCGCACCGTCACGGTCAACAATGCCGGTGGCGGCGGCGGCACGTTGACGATCGCTCTGACGAGCCCGAGCTCCGGTCAGACGGTCAGCGGCACCACCTGGGCCAACATCTGGATCAACTCACCGGGCACAGCGCCCTATGCGTTCACCCTCAGCGCCGCCGGCGCCACCGTGTGGTCCGAGAGCCAGTCGGCCACGCACGTCACGCTGCCATGGGTGACCTCGAACACCCCCGATGGCCCGCAGACCCTGACCGTGACGGTGCGTGACGCCGCCGGCGCCACCGGCACGGCCTCCGTGAACGTCATCGTGCAGAACGGCGGTGGCTCACCTCCGCCGCCGCTCACGGCCGCCTTCACCGCGCCCGCGTCCGGCGCCACCGTGACGAGCCCCGTGACGATCACGATGACCGCGTCCGGCGGAGCCCCGAGCTACACCTATGCGCTCACGGCCAACGGCAGCCAGATCTTCAGCCAGACGACGACGGCTACCTCGACCTCGTTCACGTGGTCGCCCACGGCCAACGGCACCTACACCCTCGGGCTCACCGTCACCGATGCGGGCGCGCGCACGGCCACCGCCACCCGCACCGTCACCGTGAACAACGGGGGTGGAGCGGGCGGCACGGTCTCGCTCGCCGTGACGAGTCCCAGCGCGGGACAGACCGTGAGTGGGACGACGTGGGTCAGCATCTGGATCACACCCGCACCGTCACCGTGAACAACGGGGGTGGAGCGGGCGGCACGGTCTCGCTCGCCGTGACGAGTCCCAGCGCGGGACAGACCGTGAGTGGGACGACGTGGGTCAGCATCTGGATCACGTCGGCCTCGACGCCGCCCTTCACGTTCACGCTCAGCGCCGCCGGCGCGACCGTCTGGTCCGAGAGCCAGTCGGCCACGCACGTCACGCTGCCGTGGGTGACCACCGACACCCCGAATGGCCCGCAGACGCTCACCGTCACCGTCCGCGATAGCGCCGGCGCCACCGGCGTCGCGACCATTCCGGTCACCGTCCAAAACTAGCCCCGACCGCGCGCAGTGCGTGGCTCCGAGCGGCCGGGGCGCAGGCGTGCGACCGGGGCGCCAGCGTGCGGCCGGGGCAGGCGCTCACCGCTTGCGCTCCGCGCGTGGCGGCAACGCCGCTGAGTCTCGCAGCGACCAGCGCGGGATTCAGCACGCGTCCGCGATTCGGCTCGGCGCTCTCCCGACATCACGTCGCACGTCACGAGTCGCGCCACGCGACGGCACGGCGGTTCGCCACTTCTAAAGTAAGATCCCGACATTCGCGGGAGGACACGACGTCGATGAGCACCATTCGCCACGTCCAGCAGATCCCCGGCTACCCGCCGCCGCACTCGCCCTACTCGCACGCCGTCGTCGCGAACGGGTTCGTGTTCGTCTCGGGTCAGATCCCGGTGCGTCCGGGCGGCGGGCCGACCGAGGTCGTCGGCGCGACGATGCAGGAGCAGACGCGTCAGTGTCTGCGCAACGTCCAGGCAATCCTGGAGGCGGCCGGCAGCTCGCTGGATCGCGTCGTCAAGGTGACGGTGCTGCTCGCGCGACCCGAGCTCTACCGGGAAATGAACGAGGCGTACGCCGAATTCTTTCCCGGCCCGAAACCGGCCCGCGCCATGGCACGGTTCGGCGCCGACATCCCAGGAGTTCAGGTCGCGATCGAGGCGGTCGCGCTGGCCGGCTGAAGACCGACTGACACCCGTTCGCGGCTTCGAGCGGGCCGTCCTAGCGGGGAGGAGCGTTCAGAACGGGGCTGGGCGAGCGCTGCCCCCGCGCGGCGAGCGATTCCATCCAGAGCACGCCGCGGTGCAGAGCGATCGCGGTCACCACGGTGGCGATGAGCGCGAGCCCGAGGGCCCAGGGCAGCGGGAGATGGATCATGCGGACGAAGAGGACCACGATCGGCCCGTGGACCAGGAACATCTCGTAGGAGTAATCGGCAACGAAGCGCACGATGGCTCCATCGGGCCACGCGGCGGCCTCGGCGATGATCATGGCCGCCAACGCCCACGCGGCGTACCCGAAGTCCGGCTCGAGCCACGGCACGCCAGCCAGCAGGACGACGAGCCCGGCACGCAACCGGCCCGACAGCGCCGGCACCGCGAACGTTCGCAGGCTCATGCCGCCCACGAAGGCGAGAATCTGACGCGTGAAGTCCGTCTGCACCCGCAGCACCACGAGGGCGACGCTGACGACGAGCAGTGCCGCCAGCACGGTGCGACGGCGTGGAAGCCCACGAACGACGGCGGCGATGGCGTAGCACGTGAGGATCAGCGACAGGAACCAGCTCGGCACGTTGATGAGGTGCTCGCCGCCGTGAGTGAAGTAACCGAGGCCGAGCATCTGCGAGACGAACAGCGACAGCGATGCCGGCTTGTAGCTCGTGACGGCGTTCGCGGCGAAGAGCGCCGCGGTGACGATCCAGTACGCCGGGAACAGCCGGCGCGCACGGTCGAGCGCCCAGCGGCCCACCGGCTGGCTGCCGCCGAGCGCGAAGAATCCGGCCATGGCGCAGAAGAGCGCGACGCCGAGCTGGCCCTGGTCGAGCACGAGGACGTCCCGGGTCACGGGGAGGTTCGTCACCTCGAGGACGTGACGGAGCACGACGAGGAACAGCGCGATGCCGCGGAGCCAGTCGAAGCCGACGAGGCGGCCGCGACGGCCGGCGTCGGGCGTCATCGCGTCGGTGCGAGCGCCGCCGTGGGCTCCGTCGCGGGGACGTCCGCCGCGGCCGCAGCCACGGCTTCGTGGCGGCGAATCAGGCGATCGACGACGATCGAGAGGAAGATCACCACCCAGAAGTACTTCTCGTATTCGGCGCTGATGAAGGTGCCGGCCACCGCGAAGCCCACGAAGCCGGCGCGCAGCCCCTCTCCCCACCCGGCCAGCTCCTTGGCCTCGGGTGAACCGTGAAGCCGTGAGGCGCGGCCGAACGCACCCAGCGCGACGAGCAGCAGCGACACGAAGATCACGAAGACGGGAATGCCGAGCTCGGCGGCGACCTCGAGGTACGTGTTGTGGGCCATGAAGCTGATGTCGAGGCCGGAGTAATACCCGCTCAGCGACTTGAAGTTGAAGGGGCCGACACCCCACAGCGGCGCAGCCGCGATCATCCGGAAGCCCGCCCAGAACAGCGCGGTGTGGGCCATGTTCGACTGCTCGAGGCCGGGCGGCGGCTCGGCCCCGCCGATCGTCGCCAGCGCGCGCTGGCCGAGATCGGTGGGGAGCACCACGATGGCCGCGATCATCGCCGCCGCGAGCGTGAAGGCCGCGCCGAAGCCGCGCCGGCGCGTGACGAACACCATCCCGGCCGCCAGCAGCCCGAGAAATCCGCCGCGCGACGACGTCAGGAAGATCTCGAGGAGGAGAACCCCCGACCCGAGTAGCCACATGCGCCGGCCGCCCGGCGTCCGCTGCTGCAGCGCGATCGCGAAGGCCAGAGGCAGCACCAGCACGAGGTTGGCCGCGAAGTAGTTCGTCTCCGACAGCCCCACGCCGAGCCGGTCGCCGAACCGAAGGGACTGTCGATACGCGTACGGGAAGATGAGGATCAGCGTCCCGGCCATGGCGTAGAGGACCCTGCGCAGGTCGTCCTGCGTCTTCACCGAAACTAGGACGAACGGCAGGAAGAAAAGGAACGCGAGATATTTGGACACGATGAGGAAGCCGCTGCCGCTCAGCAGGCTCGAGACGATCACGCCGGCGAAGAAGGAGACGAAGAGCTTCGCCTGGAGCGACGTCAGGATGCCCTCCTCGTCGGTGTTGCCCGAGGCCAGCCGCAGGAGCGCCCACCCGCACCCGACGAGACCGAGCGCCTTGATCACCGTGAAGTCCTGAAAGATCCCCAGGAACGAGTCGGCGATCATGAGGTAGGGGCTCTGCTCGAAGGGCATGACGCAGATCATGAGGAGAAGCAGCCACATGCCTTCGTCACGTCGCAAGAGACGTACCGATGGCCGAGCGGGCTAAGTGGTGGATTCCCGGCGCATCGAGCACGAAGTCTGCAAGTCACGCCCCATCAGGGCCGCGACAATCATCCGGGATGGGAAATCTTCTGCAGAGGCCCCGCGGCCGCCCGAGAGCCGGACGACCGCGGGGCTTTTGGGTCGAGACAGTGAACGCTACGTGCTGGCCGCCACCGCGACGGCGGTGGGTACGGGCGCCGTGCGGATCACACGGCTGGTGCCGCCCCATCGTCCGGTGCTGTCGATCGCACGGACGGTGACCACGCTCCGGGGCCCCCTCTGCTCGGGAGCCCGGAACTCGTATCGATCACTCGCCTCGTGCCAGGCCCCTCGTGAAGCGTGAGGTCGAGCGCCATCCTCAGTTCCTCACCGTCACGTTGACGCTCGTCGTGCCGCTCTTGCCGGCGGCGTCCCGCACCGTCGCAGTGACGATGTGGGTGCCGTTCGTGATGCCGGTGGTCGTCCACGGCACCGAGACCGGCCCGGAGCCAGAGACCTGAGTGGCGACCTGTCGGCCGTCCACCGACAGCGTGTAGGTGTTGACGTTGCTGCTGGCGCCGTTCACCCACATGACCACCCAGGCCGTACCGCTCACCGTCGCGCCCGTCGTCGGCTGCGTGATCGCAACCTGGAGCGAGCCCGTCGGCGCCGGAGTGGGAGTGGGTGTTGGCGTGGGCGTCGGCACGGGGATTGGCGCCGGCGTCACGTTGACGTTCGACGTCGTCACGCTCGCCGAGCCCGTACCCGTCTTGCCGCTCGAGTCCCGCACAGCGATCGACAGCGTGTGCGTGCCGTTGGCCACCTTCGTCGTGTCCATCGGGATCGACACGGGGCCGTTACCACCGGTCTGCGTGCCGAGCGATGTTCCGTCCATGGTCACCGTGAACGTGTTGCTGCCATTGGAGCCAGCCACCCACACCACGGCCCACGAGATGCCGCTGAGCGTGGCGCCCGAAGTCGGCTGCGTGAGTGCCACCGTCAACCCGCCCGTCGGCACCGGGGTCGGCGTCGGCGTAGGAGTGGGCGTCGGTGTCGGGACGGGCGTGGGCGTCGGTGTCGGCGCCGGAGCGGCGTTCGACGTCTTCACGCTCACGGTGCCCGTACCGGTTTTGCCGCTCGAGTCCCGCACGCCGATCGACAGCGTGTGCGTGCCGTTGGCCACCTTCGTCGTGTCCATCGGGATCGACACGGGGCCGTTACCGCCGGTCTGCGTGCCGAGCGATGTTCCGTCCATCGTCACCGTGAACGTGTTGCTGTCATTGGAGCCGCTCACCCACACCACCGCCCACGAGGTGCCACTGAGCGTGGCCGCGGATCCCGGCTGAGTGATGGCCACCGTCAGCCCACCGTTCGGTGCCGGCGTCGGCGTGGGTGTCGGTGTGGGCGTAGGCGTCGGAGTCGGCGTAGGAGTGGGCGTCGGGACAGGCGCCGGCGTCGGATTCGCGTTCGACGTCTTCACCGTCACGCTGCCGTTACCCGTACTGCCGGTCGAGTCCTTCACGCCGACGCTCAGCGTGTGAGACCCGTTCGCAAGCTTCGTCGTGTCGATCGGGATCGACACCGGGCCGTTGTTACCCGTCTGCGTGCCGATCGTCTGGCCGTCGACGCCGATCGTGAAGATGTTGTTGACGCCGGTGCTGCCCTGCACCCACACGACCGCCCACGACGTGCCGCTGAGCGTGGCGCCGGAGGTCGGCTGCGTGATCGCCACCGTCAACCCGCCCGTCGGCCCAGGCGTCGGCGTAGGAGTTGGCGTCGGCGTCGGAGTCGGTGCAGGAGTTGGCGTTGGCGTCGGGGTTGGGTCCGGCGTCCCGGAGACACCACCGTTCGCGATCACGTAGACGTGAGCCTGGTACGGCGCGAACGAATCCGTGAACGCATTGCCGCTGGCCGCCACGGTCCGGCCCTCGTTGTTGACCGTGATGCTGCCGGGCGCCGTGTTCCAGGCGAACGTCGCGCTGGTCGCGGTCCCGGAGTAGTTGTAGGCGAACAGGTACCCCTTGCCGCCCACCACCTTGACCTTCGTCTTGATGTTGGTCGTGTTGGAGTTCGCCGTCAGTGCTCCGGACGCGTCGTCGGCGAGCAGCACCGGCTCCAGGTCGGCGATCTCGCTCACGACGGCCTTGAGATCGTCCATGTGGCCCTGCTTCGCCGCACACCAGCCCGCGCAGATCGGAGCCAGCGCGTTGTCGCCGAGGCTCCACCACCAGAGACCGTGCGCGCCCTCGACGATCGCCATGAAGGCGTGGTTGCGCATCTCGGCGCGCGTCGGCCACCGTCCCTGCGAGGTGAACTGGAAGAACTGGAGCACCGTCATCCACGGCCGCGAATCCTTCACGGCGTCGCGGGCGATCCGGGCGCCGTCGGCGACCGCGCTCATGCGATAGCCGCCGGCGGGCTCGGCGCCGAACATCGGGTAGGGATCGGTGCTGAGCACGTCGGCCGAGTCACGCCACAGGCCGGCATCGGGCTGAGGCAGCAGCGCGGCGAACGTCATGCTGTCGGGATCGAGACGACGCAGCCGGTCGTACTGCGCGAAGCCGCCGTTCCGGAGATCCGCCCGGCACTCGTCGATCGTGTAATAGCCGGCGCTGCCGGGCTGCGAACCGATATCCTGGAGGTAGGCGTCCGAGCTGTTGATCAGGAACGCGTTGTCGGCCGGAAACTTGTCGAAGCAGTTCCCGGTCTGGAGATACATGACCCCGTGCTTCTGGAGGTTCGCCATCAGCGAGTCCATCTGGGGAGCCGGGGCGGCGCCGTACCAGTAGTTCAGGTAGAAGTTGATCCGGAGGCCGTTCATGTGGCGCTCTCCGGAGTCGGACCACAGCAGGTTTTCCCAGAAGACGTCGTCGCTGCCGTAGCCCATGCCGGAGTCGTACACGCCGAGCACGAAGCGCGGCGTGCCCCGGACGAGGAGGCGATTCTTGGCGTCGACCGAGATGTTCATCGACGCCCGCGCGCTGCCGGCGACCTTCGACACGCGATAGGCCGGGTACGTGTAGGTGACACCGCCCGTCGCGGCGTCGACCACGGAGAAGACGACCTGATACGCGCGTCCGGCCTGCATGCCGCTGCCGTCGATCTGCGCGACGAAGTTTGCGGACGCCGTGAAGTCCTGGCTCGACAGCTGCTGGCCGGTGCCCTCGTCCTTGAGGGCGCCACGGATCTTCACGCGACCGAAGTCACCGCCCGGAGGCGTGACCGTCACGTCGAACCTCATCGTCTGCGGCTGATCGTCGAACAGCATGCCGCGGTAGTTCGGGTAGAGCATAAAGACGTCGACCGGCTGCGGGAGCTGCTGGACCATGACGACGTCGTCGAACCACGCCGTCCCCGTCGCGCCGCCGAAGTTCTCGAGGCGCAGCGCCGCCTGCAGATCCTGGGGCACGACGATGCTTCTGATCTGGTAGAGCGTCCAGTCAGCGGTGCCCTGGATGGGATCGGTCGTGAACCACTGACCGACGCCGCCGGGACGGAAGTCGACCTGCAGTCGCAGGCCGGCGTTGCCGCTGCCGACACCCTGCGTCTTGATCCAGGCGCTGAAGTTGTAGATGCCGGCCTTCAGGAAGATCGGCTGGTCGGACGACGGTCCGTTGCTCCAGCGATAGCTGAAGGCGCCCGAATGCGTCGTCTGCTGATCGAGGGCCCAGCCACCGCCGCCGGTCCAGGGGGTCGGTACCCCACCGCTGTTCGCTTCGAAGCCGGGGTTCTGGGCCAGGTTCGGGCTCAGCGCCGTCGGCGGCACCGCCGTCAGCCCACCCGGTATCAAGTTGGTCTGGGCCATCGTCGCGGGCGCCGGAGCCGTGAGAGCCGCCATTGCTGCTACTGCCGCCACCATCCACCGTCGCATGCTCACCCCCATCGCAAGTCGTTGCCGGGATTACAAAACTGGGGAATCTTTTTCCCAGCGGCGATGGGTAAGGCAATGCACACGCCAGAGCTGGCATCTTACCGACGTGGCGGATTTTTAAGGCATTGAACAATCTACCTTTTGCCTCGAGGTGACCGCTCCCTGACGCGTCCAAATGCGAGCCTGACACTCAAGGGCATCGGAGGCTGTGAAGGGAAGTCGTCGCGAGCGGAACGAAATGGTTGCGAGGTTGCCGGCGGCGCCTGCGAAATCGTGGTGATTGGCCGCGACGGCGGGTGGCATCGCCCTTGCGCCGCGCAGTGAGCGTGCTTGAGATCACGCGTCACGACCACACGGACAAGTCCTGGGATCGATTCGTCGAGCAACACCCTCACGCGACGGTGGCCCATCTCGCCGCGTGGGGCAGCATCTTCGAGGGCGCCTACCGGCACCAGCGTGTGTACCTGGTCGCCGAGGAATCAGGCGAGATCGCCGGCGTGCTTCCTCTGGTGGTGATCAGGAGCCGTCTCTTCGGACGATGCGTCGTGTCGATGCCGTTCCTCGATTACGGCGGGATCCTGGCGGAGCCAGGCTCCGAAGCCGAGCGTCGACTCGCCGACGCCGCCCTCGACGTCGCCCGCGAGCGCGGCGCTCAAACCGTCGGGCTGCGCCAGCTTCATCCGATCGGCGTCCCGGCCACAACGGCCGGCGAGCGCGTGACGATGCTGCTGCCGCTGTCGAGTGAAGAAGCCGCCTGGAAGGCGCTGCCATCGGAGCGGCGCAATCGCGTCCGTAAGGGGGAGAAGCAAGGCCTGAGCGCGGTGTGGGGCGGCGCCGAGCTGCTCGACGACTTCTACCGGGTGTTCGCGATCAACATGCGCGACCTCGGCTCGCCCGTCCACAGTCGCCGTTTCTTCACGCTCATGGTCGAGGAGCTGGCGGGTGTCGCACGCGTGCTGCTCGTCCGCGACACCGGCGGGCGCGCCGTCGGCGCCGCCGTCTGCCTCTTCTTCCGCGACACGATCATGGTGCCCTGGGTCTCCTCGCTGCGTGAGGCCTTCGCGCTGTGCCCGAATTTCGTCCTCTACTGGGAGGTCATCCGCACCGGCTGCCGGAGCGGCTATCGCACGCTCGACCTGGGCCGCTCCTTCCGGAATGCGGGCACGTTCGAGTTCAAGCGCCAGTGGGGCGCCCTGCCCCACTCGCTTCCGTGGATCTTCGTCGACGTCGTCCCCGGGGCACGGCCCTCGGTGGATCGTGACGCCAGTCGCTACGGCCACTTCATCGAGGCGTGGAAGCGGGTGCCCGTGCCGATCGCCAACGTGGTCGGGCCGATGATCAGACGCCAGGTGCCGAACTGAGCTCCGTCTCGATCGCGATCCTCAACTATCAGCGGCGCGAGGTGCTGCGCGGCGCGCTGGAGATGGCGCGCCGGCAGCGCGGCGCCCTCGAGATCATCGCCGTCGACAACGCCTCCACCGACGGCAGCGCCGAGATGGTCCGGCGCGATTTCCCCGACGTCCGCCTCGTGGAGCTGCCCGACAATCGCGGCGCCTCGGGGCGGAACGCGGGCGTGGCGGCGGCGAAGGGCGATCTCGTCGTCACGCTCGACAACGACGTGCTCTTCACCACGCCCGACGACGTGGAACGTGTCGTGACGGTGTTCGCCCGGCACCCACGGGCCGCCGTCGTGAACTTCATGATCGTCGGACCCGACGGGCACCTCTCGCGGCGGGACTGGTGCCATCCGCGCGACCCCGATCGCTGGGCGGAGACTGAGTTCACCACGTCGTACGTCCTGGAAGGCGCCTCGGCCTGTCGGCGCGAGGCCTTCCTGGCGGCCGGTGGCTACTGGCCGCCGTTCTTCATCGGCCACGAAGGCCTCGATCTGGCGCTTCGGCTGATCAACGCCGGCCACGACCTCGTCTACACGCCGGAGATCCGTGCCCGTCACCTCGTCGAGCCCTCGGTGCGGCCGTCGAGCCGCATCTACTACACGTTCACGCGCAACGCGCTGTGGGTGGCGCTGCGGAATCACCGGGCGGCCCGGGCCGCAGCCTCGATCGTCCAGGACCTGGCGCTCATGGGCTTCTGCGCCACCCGCGCCGGCGAGCTGCGCGCGTACGCGCGCGGCCTGCGCGACGGCCTGAGTGGCGCGCGCGCCGCGCTCGCCAGCCGCGCCCCCCTCTCGCCCGACGCCTATGCCCGGCTGGGCATCGCGTACGCGCATCGGCCCGGCGTCGTGGGCCGCGTGCTCCGTCATCTTCGCGAACGGCTGATCTGAGGACGACGCCGGCGCGCTGATCACGCGCGAGCCCTGTTCGAAGAATCATTGGGCATACTGAGCTCGTGACCCCTGAGCTTCGCTCGAGGCTCGCGCGGCACGGCGCGCGAGCCCTGCTCGGCCTGCGGCGCTGGTACCAGCAGGCCGGGCGCCTCGCCCTGGTCGTCGCCGGTGTCGGCGCGCTGATGGCCTTCACGACGGCCGGCATCACCACCTACACCGTGATCGAGCTCCACCGCTTCGGCCGGGCCGAGGCGCGCCGAGCGACGTTCGTCTACGCCGCCGGCCAGCCGCTGGCGCCGGGCATCAGCGTTCGCGCCGTCGATCTCGCGGGAACGCTGACTCGCCTCAAGTACCGGGAAACGTCCACCATGCCTCCCACGCCCGGTCACTTTCGACGCACCGCGGGGGTGTGGGACCTCTACGTGCGTGGGCTCGAGGAGGACGCGGGCCAGGCCCCCGCGCGCATTCGCATCGAGCTGTCCGGCGATCGCATCGTCCGCGTGCGGCGGGACGGCGAGCTGATCGACGGCGTACGTCTGGAGGGCGAGGTCCTCACGAGCGGTGCCGACCGCCGCGGCGAGGATTTCCGTCCGGTGCGGCTGGCCGATGTTCCGCTGAGCCTGATGAACGCCATCCTCGCCGCGGAAGACCACCGGTTCTTCGAGCACGCCGGCGTCGACTTTCACGGCCTGGTGCGAGCCGCCTGGACGAACATTCGTGCCGGCCGGGTGGCTCAGGGCGGCAGCACGATCACGCAACAGCTCGTCAAGAACCGGCTGGTCGGCCCGCGCCGGACGTTCGGGCGGAAGCTGCGCGAGGCCTGGCTCGCCGCGGTGGTGGAGTGGCGTTATCCCAAGGAGCAGATCCTCGAGGCCTATCTGAACGACGTGTACCTGGGCCAGCGGGGATCGCAGGCGATCCGCGGCGTGAGCTCGGCCGCTCGCGCGTATTTCGGCAAGGAGGTCCATCAGCTCACGCTCGCCGAGTCGGCCTTGCTCGCCGGCATGGTGCGGGCGCCCAACAGCTATTCGCCCGTCATCAACCCGGAACGCGCGCGTCAGCGCCGTGACGTGGTGCTGACTCGCATGCGCGAGCTCGGTCGCATCGGTGAGGCCGATTACGCCCAGGCCCGGCGCGAGGCGGTGCGCGTCCAGCCGAACGTGCGGCCGGGCCAGGGCGCGCCCTACTTCGTCGACTACGTCGAGCAGGAGATCGAGCAGCGGCTGCCCGATTTCGACGGTGGCGCCCGCGGCGCACGGATCTACACGACGCTCGACCTCGCGCTCCAACGCTTCGCCGAGAACGCGCTGACGCGCGGACTCGAGCGTCTGGAGGCCTCATCGCCACGGCTGCGCCGCGGTGATCCGACCGAGCGGCTCCAGGCGGCGCTGATCGCGCTCGACCCGACGAGCGGACGTGTCGTGGCACTCGTCGGCGGACGGGACTATCGCGTCAGCCAGTTCGATCGCGCGCTGCAGGCCCGCCGGCAGCCTGGCTCGGCGTTCAAGCCGTTCGTGTACATGACCGCGCTGCGGGAGCGTCGTGGCGCGGTCGCGTTCACGCCCGCCTCGTTCGTGGAGGACAGCCCGCTCACCGTGGACGTCGACGGCACGCCGTGGAGCCCGCGCAACTATGGAGACCGGTATGAAGGCCGTGTCAGCGTGCGGCACGCGCTCGAGCAGTCCCTGAACGCCGCGACGGTGAGGATCGCACAGGAGATCGGGCTTCCCGCGGTGATCGAGACCGCGCGCGGCCTCGGCATCGCGAGCCCGCTCCGCCCCGTCCCCGCGATGGTGCTCGGAGCCTTCGAGGTGACCCCGGTCGAGCTGGCCGCTGCCTACCTGCCCTTCGCCAACGGCGGCTTCAAGGCCGGAGAGATCACCGCGGTGCGCGCCGCCTACGAGAGCGACGGAAGCTCGATCGGGCTGCGAGAGGTCGCGCCGACGCCGGTCATCTCACCGGCCGAGGCGTATCTGATGACGTCGCTGCTGGAAGGCGTGATGACGACGGGAACGGGCGCCAGCGCCCGGGCGCTGGGCTTGACCAGCGCCGTCGCGGGCAAGACGGGGACGACGAACGACGGGCGCGATGCGTGGTTCGTCGGCTACACCCCCACCCTCGTCGCGCTCGTCTGGGTGGGCTTCGACAGCGGCGACGTGCACGGCTTGACCGGCGCTCAAGCGGCGCTCCCGATCTGGACCGATTTCATGCGCCAGACGCTCGACGCCTACCCGGGCCCGGTCTTCTCGGCCCCCGCCGGCGCGACCGTCACGAGCATCGACCCGACGAACGGCAAGCTGGCCAATCGCTACTGCCCGGTCACCGCCCGCGAGGTGTTCCTGCAGGGAACGGAGCCGCCGCCGTGCGACGAGCACGGCGGCGTGACCGACCAGGTCATCGACTGGTGGCGGCGCTTCCGCGACTGGCTCAGCCGCTGAGCCGGGTCAGACCGGACGCCGTCCCTGGATGATGCGGATCAGGACGACGACCAGGGCAACGACCAGCAGAATGTGAATGAAGCCATTGAGCGTGTAGGAGCTCACCACCCCCAGCCCACAGCACCAGCAGCACCACGAAGATGGTCCACAGCACGTGCAACTCCTTTCTCGGCGCCCGACCGTCTTCGCTGCGTGTCCCATGCCAACCGTCGAGCGTCTCGAGGGTGACTGGCATGGCGCGTGCTGAGTGAGTCATCGTGCCCGGCGGGTTGACCGCGCAGCACCTGCTGTTCTTCGCCATCCTCCTCGGCGCGTTCGTACTCCTCGCGACGGAGCGCATCCGCAACGATGTGGTGGCCGTCATGATCATCCTCGCCCTGGTGGGAACCGGACTGCTCGAGCCGGGGGAGGCTCTCGCCGGCTTCGCCAGCGAGCCGGCCATCGTGGTCGCCAGCGTCTTCGTGCTGAGCGCGGCGCTCTATCGCACCGGCGTCTCCCAGGCCCTCGGGCGTCTCATCGCGCGTCTCGCCGGTGGGAGCTACACGCGCGTCGTCGCCGTGCTGATGTCCTCGGTGGCCCTGATGTCGGCCTTCACGCATCACGTCACGATGACGGCCGTGATGCTGCCGACCACGCTCGACCTCGGCCGCCGGCACAACATCGCGGCATCGAAGCTGCTGTTGCCGCTCTCCTTCGCCGCGTCGCTCGGGACGACGATCACGATCATCGGCGCGCCCGCGTTCCTCGTGGCCAGCGCCGTGCTCCAGCAGGCCGGTCGCCCGGGTCTCGGCATCTTCTCCATCGCGCCGATCGGCCTCGCCATCTCGGCGCTCGGCACGCTCTACATGATGACCATCGGTCGCCTGCTCCTCCCCGAGCGGCAGGCGGCCGCGGCGGCGGCCGAGAAGTTCAGGCTCGACGATTACTTCACCGAGTTGACGGTGCTGCCCGATTCGCCGTTCCTCGACAAGAGGGTGTCCGAGATCGAGGAAGACGAGAGCAATCACCTCGCGGTGGTCGGCCTCGTGCGCGACGGCCGCCGTCTGCGCCGGCCGTTCGATCAGCGGCGACTCACGGCCGGCGATGTGTTGCTCGTGCGGACCACGCCCGAAAATCTCGTCGCCTTCCGTGAGGACAAGGGCGTCGAGTTGCATCCGGTCCAGCAGTACGGCGCCCGCAACGGCAACGCCGAGGGAGGACTGGCCGCCCAGCGCGACATCGCCGAGCGGCTCGTGCAGGCCGTGGTCGCTCCGGATTCCGACTTCGTCGGGCGCTCGATCGCCGACATCGACTTCCGACATCGCTATGCCGTCATCGTGCTGGGACTCTGGCGGCGTCACGGCTGGATCGAGGAGGAGCTGGCGGACGTCCGGCTGCGCCCGGGTGACGTGCTCGTGCTGCAAGGCGACGACGAGGCGCTCGAGCGCATCGGGAACGACCGGAGCTTCCTGATGCTGGTGCCGTTCCACGGCCAGGGCACGGTGTGGCGACGGGCGTGGATCGCCGCGGTGATCATGGCCGGCACCGTCGTCGCGGCCACGCTCAACGTTCCCCTGGAGATCGCGGGGCTCGCCGGCGCCGTCGCCATGGTCCTCACCGGCTGTCTGTCGCCCAGCCAGGCCCATCGCTCGATCGACTCGCGCATCTTCGTCTTCATCGCCGGCGCCATTCCCCTCGGCGCCGCGATGGAAAAGAGCGGAACGTCGACGCTCCTGGCGGGATGGCTCCACAACGCGGTCGGCGACTGGAGTCCGTGGCTGGTGCTGTTGACGATCTACGCCGTCGTGGCCTTCGTGACGGAGTTCATGTCCGACGCCGCCACCACGGCCCTGCTCGCCCCGGTGGCGGCCGCCCTCGCCCAGGCGCTCGGACAGCCGCCCGAGCCGTACGTGGTGACCGTGGCGATGGCGTCGGTCACGGCGTTCCTCACGCCCATGGCCCACCACGGCAACCTCGTCGTGTACGGCCCCGGCGGCTATCGCTTCTGGGACTTCGCCCGCGTGGGCGCGCCGCTCACCGTCGCCATCGCGCTCACGGTGACGCTGATGGCGCCGCTCATCTGGCGCTGAGCCGCCGGGCTACTTCTTCGTCGTGGCCTGCTTGGCGATCACCTGGTTCTTGATCTTGTCGTAGGTCGCCTGCGGCACGATCTTCTTGCTGACCAGCTCGTCCTTCCGCTTGTACGGACGATTCTCGATGATCTTCTTGGCGTAGGCGTCGCCGATGCCCGGCAGATTCTGGAGCTCGTCGGCGCTGGCGCTGTTGAGGTCGACCAGGCCTTTCTTCGCCGGGGCCTTCGTCTCGGACTTGGCCGGCGCCTCCTTCGCGGGCGCAGCCTTCGTTTGCGCCCACACGGCGGGACTGCCCAGCATGCCGGCGGCGAACGCGAGCGTCACGAGCAGGGCCATCAATCGCATCATGAGTCCGTCCCTCCGCATCGAAGAAGTGAGGACCAGTATCTGGCCGTACACAGTACACCGAGACGGCGGCGTGCGTGCGTTGATGCAAATGGCCCAGACGTCGTTCCGCCGAGGTGACATGCTACGTCGCTGCTCGTCCTAAGATGACACACCTCGGGAATGGGCGACCGTTCCAAGTCACCGGAATCCTTGTGGGTGGCTCCAGCGATGGGCCTGGCACCCGCCGTGCACCCTTGTGCGATCGATTCGTCGAGATCGTCGATAAAGGGGGGCGCAAGAGATGACCAGATTCTGGTACACACGGCGGGGCCTCGGCGGCCAGAAGGGTTTCACGCTGATCGAGTTGATGATCGTCGTCGCGATCATCGGAATCCTGGCCGCCATCGCTGTTCCGCTCTACGCCAACATGCAGGCGCGGGCCCGCATCGCGAAGGCCCAGGCCGATATTCGCGGACTCGCATCGGCCGTCAGCATCTACACCGCTCACATGGGGACTCTCCCGAGCGTGCTCGGGCTGCTCACGGCGATCGCCACCAGCCCGCAGAACATCACGGCCGGTCCGTTCATGGCGACGATCCCGACCCCGCCCAGCACGGCGTGGGGCGCCGCGTACAACTTCGCCATCAACGCCGCCCTCGGCACCTTCACGATCTCGGCGGCAGGCGACGGCGCCACCGTCTCGGCTCCGTAGCACTGCCCACGTCCCCCTGATCGCGCGCGGGGGCCTCCCAGGAGGCTCCCGCGCTGTTTCCCGCCCGGGTCAGTCGTCGTCGCTCTTGATCTGCTGGGAGAGGTAGTTGCCTTCGCCGGCTTGCTCGATGAGCGTGAGCTGGGCTTCGATCCAGTTGGCGTGCTCTTCTTCCGATTTCAGGATGCCCTCCAGCAGGTCGCGGCTGCCGTGGTCCCCGAGGCTCCGGCACGTCTCGATCGCCTGGTTCAGCATGGTGACGGCTGCCTTCTCCAGCTCGAGGTCGAGCCGGAGCTGTTCCGGGACGGTCTGGCCGACGTTGACCTTGCCGAGCTTCTGCACATTCGGCGTGCCTTCGAGGTAGAGAATCCGCGCGATGAGCTCATCGGCGTGGCGCATCTCGCCGATGGACTCGCTGCGGATTTTCTTCCAGAGCCGCTCGTAGCCCCAGTTCTCGCACATGCGCGCGTGGATGAAGTACTGATTGATCGCGGTGAGCTCGGCGGTGAGGACGTCGTTCAGCAGTGCGACAACCCGGTCGTGACCCTTCACGGGCAACCTCCCGAGCGGAACGGCTAGCTACCTGGTGCCGTGAGAGTACCGTGGGGTGGTTTGTCGCTCAATCCAGTCTGCAATCATGGGAAGGCACGCACCACAGTCGCTGCCGGCGCCGCAGGCGGACGTCACCGCGTCGACGCTGGCGGCGCCCGACGCGATCGTTTCGCCCAGCATCTGCTCGCAGACGGCTCGACAGAGACAGACGATCACGCTCACTCCGCGACGATTCGGCCGGTGGTCTGTTTGTTGAAGTCATCGAGGAACGGATACGTTCCGGGCTTGAGCGCGCGGATGCGAACCTTGACCGTCTTGCCGGCCGGTACCACTTTCTCGGTGCGGAGGTCCTTGCTCTCGAACTCGGCCGCCTTGTCACCCTTGTTCGTGATGACCAGGATGAAGGGGGCATTGGCTTTGACCTTGATCTCGTCGGGCTGGAACTTGCCTTTCTCGATCAGGAGGGCGATCTCCGGGGGGTCCGCTGCGAGCGCACTGCCCGCCACCACCGTCCACGCCATCGCGAGCAGCACCAGCACGAGCCGTCGCTCCATCGCGTCCTCCCGTCAACCTTAGGCCCCGTGTCGACCCGGTATTAGGGTGGCTTAATTTACGTACGCCGTCAACGGCTATTTTCTGCCGGCCCCACCCCGGCCAGGCGCGCGAGCTCGGCGAAGGAGCGTACGACGACATCGGGCTCGGCAGCCGTCGATCCCTGGGGGGCGTAGAGGACGGTCGGCATGCCGACCCCGCGCGCGCCGAGGATGTCGGCGCCGAGGCTGTCGCCGACCATGGCGACCCGGCTCGGCGGCAACCCGAGGCGCTCGAGGGCCATCCGGAAGAGCGGAGGCTCCGGCTTGCCCACGACGACCGGCTCGACGCCGCCCGCCGCCACCGCGACCGCCCTGACGATCGCCCCGCACCCGGGCAAGAACTCTCCGCCCTCGACCGGGAGCCGCGGGTCGACGTTCGGCGTCACCAGCCGTCCGGTCGCGGCCGCGGCGCGAGCGGCCATGGTCAGGCGCTCGAACGTCAGATCGAAGTCGTTGCCGACGGCCACGACCGTCGCCGCCCGCCAGTCCTTGAAGTCGACGATGGCGTGGCCGGCACCGGCGATCGCATCCTCCATCTCGCGGGCACCCATGACGAGCACGCGCGAGCGACTCCAGCGCTCCGTGATGACCTCACCGATGATCTCGAGCGGGCTGAGGGCGTGCTGGGCCACGGTGACGCCAAGGGCGTGCAATCGCTCACGGAGGTCGGCGCCGGTCGCCCGCGAGTTGTTGGAGACGAACGCGAGTCGGCGGCCGGCCCGGTCGAGGGCGGCCAGCGTCTCGCCGGCCCCGGGATTCAGGACGTTGCCGTTCCAGACGCACCCGTCGAGATCGAACACGAACCCGGCGAGCGCCCCGAGCTCCACGGCGGCCACGCCGCCGCTCAGTCGCGCTCGGTGCGGCGGAATTCGGCGATCGCGTCGGCGTACACGGCTTCGGTGCGCTCCGCCACGCTCGCCCACGCGAACTTTTCCTCGACGCGGCGCCGGCCGGCCTGGCCCATCGCCCGCGCCTCGGCGGGATCGTCGAGCAGGCGGCGAATGGCGGCGGCGAGCTCGTCGGGTCGCGACGGCGGAAGCAGGATGCCCGTCTTGCCGTCCTCGACCACCTCGACGATGCCGCCGACCGCCGAGGCGACGACCGCCGTCCCGCACGCCATCGCCTCGAGGTTGATGAGGCCGAACGGCTCGTAGACCGACGGACAGACGAAGACGGAGGCGTGACTGTAAAGCTGGACGACTTGATCGACCGGCACCATCCGGTTGATCCAGTGCACGTTGGGATGGCGAGGCACCGTGCGACGCAAACGCTCCTCGATCTCGGGCGTGTCGGGCGCCGACGCGCACAGCACGACCTGGACGCCGTTCGGGAGATTGGGCGCGGCGGTCAGCAGGTCGAAGATCCCCTTCTGGTCGGTGATGCGCCCGACGAACAGCACGTAGGGCATCCGGACGCCGAGCGCGGTCAGCGCGTCCTTCTTGTCGGTACGCTTGAAGCGATCGGGATCGATGCCGTTGTGGATGACGACGACCTTGGCCGGATCGACCTGGAAGTGGCGCAGGATGTCCGCGCGCATGCCGGTCGAGACCGCGATGACGCGATCGGCCGCCTGCACGGCCGTCTTCTCGATCCACGAGGACAGGAGATACCCACTGCCCAGCTGATCGGCTTTCCACGGGCGCAGCGGCTCCATGCTGTGCAGAGTCACGATGAGCGGGATGCGATGGAGCGTACGGATCCACAGTCCCGCCATGTCGGCGTACCACGTGTGGGCATGCGCGACGTCGGCGTCGACGGGATCGCGCGCCATGGCCAGGTCGATCGACAACGTCTCGAGCGCCGGCGCGTAGCGCGCTCCATCGTTGCCGGCGGCGAGACGCTCCCACGGCGTGTAGCCCCGCACGGCGACGCGCTCGGAGGACGCCTCCGGTCGCCGCTCGCCGAAGCAGCGCACTTCCACCGGCATGCGACGGCTGAGCGCGCGCGTCAGCTCGTCGACGACGACCCCGGCGCCACCATAGATGTGCGGCGGATACTCGCGCGTGAGCATGAGGGCTTTCATTGGGCCGTAGAATACCAGACATGCGAGATGCGATCGTTCACGGCCTGCTATGCGTCCTCGTCGTCGCGGCGGCCGCCGCGCCCGTTGTCGGCCAGTCTCGGTGCGCGCCCTCGCGACCCGACGCCCTCGGCCCGTTCTACACCGCGAATGCGCCGGAGCGCGCGACGACGGGCCGCGGTCTGGTCGTGACGGGGCGCGTCCTGACCATCGAGCGTTGCACGCCCCTGGCGCGCGCCCGGCTCGAATGGTGGTCGGCGAACCCGAGCGGCGACTACGACGACGCGCACCGGGCCACGCAGGCCGCCGATGACGAAGGGCGGTATCGCTACGAGACCGATGTTCCCGGCAAGTACCCGGGCCGCCCGCTGCACGTGCACGTGCGCGTGACGGCGCCGGGCCATCGGGCGCTCGTCACACAGATCTACCCTCAGCCGGGTCAGTCGGCGGTCGACGTGGACTTCGTGCTGATTCGGGAGTGAGTCAGCGGCCTGCCGCCACGGGCTCGCCGTCGAGCACCGTGCGCAGGTGGTGGGCGAGACTGTCGGCCGTGAACGGCTTGGCGATGAACGGGATCTCGGCCGAGTGGACGCCGCGGCGGACGATGGCGTCTTCGGTGTACCCGGACATGTAAGCGACACGTGCCCGCGGGCAAATCTCGGCGATGCGATTGGCCAGCTCGCGACCCGACATGCCGGGCATGACCACGTCGGTGAGGACGACGTCGATGTCGTCGCGATGACGGCGAGCGATCGCCAGCGCCTCGTTCGGGGAGGTCGCCGACAGCACCGTGTAGCCGTAGAGCACGAGTGCGTCGCGGGCGAACTCGCTGACGTCCGGCTCGTCCTCGACGATCAGGATCGTCTCACGCCCACCAACCGCGATCCCGTTCGGCCCGGGCGCGTCCGGGCGGACGTCGGCGGCCACGCTCGGCAGGTAAATCCGGAAGGTCGTGCCAAGCCCCACCTGACTCTCCACCACGATCTGGCCGCCGCTCTGATTGATGATGCCGTACACCGTGGCCAGACCGAGCCCGGTGCCGCGGTTCATGGCCTTCGTCGTGAAGAACGGCTCGAAGATCCGCTCGAGCGTCGCGACGTCCATTCCCTCACCCGTGTCCTGCACGCTGAGCATCACGTACGGTCCGGGCACGGCCTCGCTCTCCACGCCGAGATCGTCGCGCGTGAGCGAGACGTTGGCGGTGCAGAGCTCGATGCGGCCCCCGCGCGGCATGGCGTCACGCGCGTTGACGAGCAGATTCACGAGCACCTGATCGATCTGGGCGGGATCGGCCAGCACCGTGCCCGAGTCGACGTCGGGCAGGAACGCCACCGTGATGTCCTCGCCGAGCAGCCGCTCGAGCACCGGCAGCATGGCGCGGACCTGCTCGTTCACGTTCAGGCGTTTCGGGGCCAGGAGCTGCTTGCGGCTGAAGGCCAGGAGCTGGCGCGTGATGTCGGCCGCGCGGTCCGCGGTGCTCTGGATGATCTCGATCTTGCGCCGGCTCGGGTGGTCGGGGCCCAGCTCGCGCATGAGCATGACGCTCCGGCCCGAAATCACGGTGATGAGGTTGTTGAAGTCGTGAGCGATACCGCCGGCCAGACGACCGACCGCCTCCATCTTCTGGGCCTGCAGGAGCTGCTGCTGGGCCACCGAGAGCTTGTCGTAGGCCGCGCGAAGCTCCTGGTAGAGCCGCGCGTTGTTCATCGCGATGGCCGCGTGGTGGGCGAACGTCTGGGCGAGATCGATCTCCTCGTCCGCATAGATCCGGCCGATCCCGTCGCCGACCATGAGGGACCCGATCGCGGTGCCCCGCACCATCAGCGGGACCGCGAAGGCGGCCCGATATTGCGACCGCTCGATGTCGGCGCGGAGTCGATCCTCGAGCGTGATGCGTGGATCCGTCAGGACGTCGGCGCTCTGCACGGGAGTCCCGGTCTCGAGCGCCATGGCCACCGTCCCGGTCGCGCGGGGAATGTGCCAGCCCCGCCGCTCGGGCGCGCCGACCTCGCTGACCAGGACGAGGTCGCTCGAATCCGGATCGGTGCGATAGAGGACGACCATCGGAGCGCCGAGCAGCCGCGCCATCGCGTTGACGACGGCTTGCGCCACGCTCTCCGGCTCCAGTGACTCGGACACCAGCGCCTTCACGTCGTTGAGGCTTTCGGCGGCACGGCGACGGTGCTCGGCATCGGCCAGCAAGAGGGCACGGTGCTCCTCGGACCTCTCCCGCTCCCGGTGAACGGCCAGCAGCGCTTCGCCGATCGCCTTGACCTCTTGGACCCGTGAACGAGGCACACGCACCGGCGCTCCCGAGTTCATCGCCGCGGCGGCCGATGCGAGCGAGCGCAGCGAGGACGAGACGCGACGGGACAGCATGAGCGCGACGACGACGCCGAGCGAGATCACGAGGAGCGCGCCGCCGCCGAAGAGCTTCAGCGAGGACTCGAACGGCTGGGAGAGCGCGCTGCGGGGAGTGCTGAGGGCGATCGTCCATCCGGTGACCGGCGAGGTGCTGAACGCCACGAAGACCGGCTGGCCTTCCCCTCTGACCGTCGAGAAGTGGCCTTCCGCCATCTCACTGACGTTGTCGGCCAGATCCGATGGCGCCGGCTGGCCCACGGCGCGCTCGCCGCCCCCGGTTCGCGCCAGGACGATCTTGTTGCGATCCACCAGCGTTCCCACCGTGCCGGCCGGCACTCGCTGCTCGGTGAGCAGATCGGCCAGCGCATCGGTCCGCAGCGAGGCGGCCAGCATGTAGCGGATCTCGCCGTCGATGCTGACCGGCACCTGGACGGCGATCGTCGCCGCCGAGGTCACCGGGCCGGTGCCCACCTCCGACACGGCGAACCCGGCACGCATGGCGGAGTCGCTCAGTCGGGGCGCGTGGATCTTCGGAAGTGGCGCGCCGAACCGAACACTCGGATCGACGAGCTCCTGGCCGGCGAGGTCGAGTACGACGAGGTTGTCCCACGCCGGCCACGCGCGGAGCACGGGGGCCGCATGCTCGTGAAAGGCGCGCAGATCACCCCGCTTCAGATCGGCCGAGTCGGCGAGCACGTGGAGCGCCGAGACGGTCGAGCGAACGTCGCGCTCGACGGCCAGCGACAGCGCCCGCGCCGTGTCGACCAGCGACGTCTCGACGGTCGTCTTCGTCTGGGCCGCGAAGAAATACAGCGCGACCGCCGAGACGGCGACGGCCGGGATGATGGCAACGACGATCAGGAGGACGAGGTGAGAGCGAAGCTTCACGAGGTGCGCTCGGCGATACGGCCGACCACCTCCATCATCTCTTCGACCGTGAACGGCTTGGACAGCAGCGTGATGCCCGCTTGTCGAACGCGACGCCCGAGAGCGACGCACAGTCGACGCGCTCGCCGCGAAACATGTCGTGCATGAAGTGCAGCATATCGACGTCGTCGTCAATGCAGAGGATTCGCCGCAATCCGCCCTCCCGCACGTGGTGTCTGTGCCTCGGACGGCGCCTGAGTGGCCGCGCTCCGCTGTAGTGCAACTCCTACACCACGCGCCCGCACACGTGATGTCAGACATTTACGCAGGATCCCGGGAGCAGCGAGACGGTCATCCGGGCAAACCTACCAGGAGCCCGGGAAAAAATACCCAGGGGCGAGATCAGACGGACTGCAAGGCACGTGCATTGCACCTCACCAGTCAAGAATCCAGCATCTACGAGGAGAGCGAGCAATGAAGACACGGTTCATCACTCCGATCGTTGGGCTCTCGCTTCTCGCGCTGGCCTCCACGGCCTGCGGAACGGCGACCGGGGCAGCCGTCGGCGCCGGCACTGGCGCCGCGGTCGGCGCGGGTACCGGTTACGGCGCAGGGAAGGGCGCGCTGATCGGCGCCGGTGTCGGCGCGGCCGGTGGCGCGATCTACGACATCACGAAGAAGCACTAGGAGGCGACGATGAAGAAGACGTGGATCGGATTGGCCGTCGTCGCAGCCCTGGTCGCGGCGACGATCGGATGGAGCGGGCAGGCGCCCGCTCAGACGAAGACTGACACGCCCTCGGCTTCAGTGCCGAGCGGGGCGCCCGAGAAGATCGAGGGCACGGTGACCGCGATCGACGCCAGGAACGGCATGGTGACGCTGCGCGGAGACGACGGTCAGACGCATTCGTTCAGGGGCGACGCGGCCACGCTGAACGACCTGAAGGTCGGCGACAAGATCACGCTCAACAAGCGGGGTCAGGCCACGCCGAGCCGCTGATCGCCCGCGGGTCGCCGGCGACTACGCTTCGTGGTCGCCGGCGTCCGCCTCGGCTTCGTCGTCCCATCGTTCGAGCTTCCGCGAGACCGTGCGCGGATCGATTCCGAGCAGCTTCGCAGTGAGCGTCTTGTTGTTCTTCGTCGCGCGGAGCGTCGCTTCGAGCAGGCGTTGCTCCACTTCGGCCAGCGGCGTACCGATCCTGACGGACAGCACGCCCTCCGGCAGCGGCGTCGCTCCGGCGATTTCCTCAGGGAGATCGGCCAGGTCGATCAGGCTGGCCCGCGCCAGCACCACGCCGCGCTCGATCACGTTCTCGAGCTCACGGACGTTGCCCGGCCACGAGTAACCCTCCAGCCGCCGGAGCGCCTCGTCGGCGAAGCCCTCGAGTCGCCGGTTGTTCTTGGCCGCATAGAGGCGCAGGAAGTGCTCGGCGAGCACGCGGATGTCCTCGCGGCGCTCGCGCAACGGCGGCACGGTGATCGTGATGACGTTGAGCCGATAGAAGAGGTCCTCGCGGAAGCGCCGGTCCCGCACCATCTGGGCCAGGTCCTGATTGGTGGCGGCGACGATGCGAACGTCCACGCGCATCGTGCGGGTGCCCCCCAGCCGCTCGAACTCACCTTCCTGGAGGACTCTCAAAATCTTCGGCTGGGTCACCGGAGAGAGATCGGCGACCTCGTCCAGGAAGAGCGTGCCGCCGTCCGCCAGCTCGAAGCGTCCCTCCTTGCGTCCGGCCGCCCCCGTGAACGCGCCCTTCTCGTATCCGAACAGCTCTGACTCCAGCAGCGTCTCGGGCAGCGCCGCACAGTTGACGGCCACGCATGGCCCCTGCCGCCGCGGCGAGCGCTCGTGGATCGCCCGGGCGACCAGCTCCTTCCCGGTGCCGCTCTCACCCTGGACGAGGACGGTGGCCGAGCTGTCGGCGACCTGCTGGACGAGCGTCATCATGCGCCGGAAGGCCGGGCTGGCGCCGATGACGTCGCCCTGCTTCAATAGCGCGTCGAGGCGCTGCTGGAGCGCGCGGTTCTGCTGGATCAGGTCGCGGCGCTCCAGGGCCTGACGGATCACGCGCTGGAGCTGCGCGCGCTGGACGGGCTTGGTGAGGAAGTCGTAGGCGCCGTCCTTCATCGCCTTCACCGCCTCTTCGATCGTGCCGAAGGCGGTGAGCAGGATCACGTCGACGTCGGGGGCGATGGCCTTGGCCGCGCGCAGCAGCTCGATGCCGGAGAGCCCGGGCATCTTGAGATCCGTGAGCACGAGATCGACGCCGCCGCCCTGCAGCCGCTCGAGCGCGGCCTGCCCGTCGGAGGCGACCACCACGCGGTACCCCTCGCGGGCGAGCGTGCGCTCGAGGCTCTCGCGCAGCCCCGGATCGTCGTCGGCGACCAGGATGTTCGCCGGCTCAGCCATGCGTCCTCTTGAGCGGCAGCCGGATCGTGAAGCGCGTGCCGCTGCCCGGCCGGCTCGTCCACCGGACCTCGCCGCCGTGCTCCTCGGTGATCTGCCTCGTGATCGACAGCCCGAGTCCCGTCCCCTGCGGCTTGGTCGTGAAGAACGGCTCGAACAGGCGCCTCCCGACGTCGTCGGGAATGCCACCACCGCTGTCGGACACGCTCAGCTCCACGGCGTCGCCGTCCCGCCGGCTGGTGAGCATCAGCTCGCCGCCGCGCGACAGCGCCTCCAGGCCGTTCTTCACGAGATTGAGCACGGCCTGACGGAGCAACCCGCGATCGATCTCCATCAGCGGCACGTCGCCATCGGTCTCCACGCGGACGGTGAGTCCCTGGCGCGTCGCCACCGGCCGGATGAAGTCCGCTAGCTCGCGCACGAGATCGTTCACCGCGTCCTCTTCGAAGTGTGGCCGCGGGAAGCGCGCGAAGGTCAGGTACTCCTCGGTCAGCGCGTCGAGTGTCTTGACCTGATCGCGGATAGCCGCCACCAGCGCCTTGGCTTCATCAGTCTCCGATGCCGCCTGGTTGCCCACGATCTCCTGGAGGATCTCGGCGTTCAGCTCGATGGCGCTGATCGGATTGCGCACCTCGTGGGCGACCTTGAGGGACAGTCGCCCGACGGTCGCCATCCGCTCGGCGACCAGCAGCTCCTCCTGGGCCGCCTGCAGCCGCGTCAGCGTCCCGGTGAGCTCCTGATTGAGACGCTCCACTTCGGAGCGGGCGCCACGCTCACGCTCGGCGACGAGACCGAGCGTGACCGCCGGCAATCCGACGAGCGCGGCGAGGATCACCGCGGGCGTCCAGCCGACCCACGGCGGCATGAGCCACGCCGACAGCGTATAGAGCGCACCCGCGACCAGCGCGGCGCTCAAGCCCACCCACGGCCCGAAGTAGTAGGCGTTCACGGCGACGAGCGGAAAGAACAGAAGGTAGAAGAGACTGTCGCCGCCGCCGGTGAGGGTGAGGAGGACGAAGACGAGCAGCAGGTCGATGGCGAGCGCGCCCAGGAAGATCGCGCGCGTCGCTCGTGGCGTCACCGTGACGAGCGCGAAGATCCCGACCTTGTAGGCGCCGAACCAGAAGACGAGCGAGTAGAGGTCGATCGCCTGGCGCGGCCGCAGGGGAACGAGGCCGAGCGTGGCGAGACCGCCCACCATGGCGACGGCCAGCAGCACCGCGAATACCCGCTCGTCGCGCTCCAGCAACCGGAACACGGCGTGCCATCGCTTGCGCTCGGCTGTCGTCACCACGACCTCCGTGGCGACTATAGCACGCACGGCCGCGCGCCCCGACAGCGGCGGACAGCGTCTGATCACGATCCGCGCCACGACGGCGCTTCCACGCCTCTCAGGTCCGTCGGCCCTGGCGCCACGCGAGATAGGCGAGCCAGGCGGCGAGGCCGGCGAGCGCGTAGAGCACGAGCCAGCGCTCGACGCGGTGGACATCGCGCATGACGCGCTCGAGCTGATCGGTGAAGAGGAACGCGATGCCGAAGCCGATCGGCACGCTGACGATCGCCGCGGCCGCATCGACGAGCACGAACTTCCAGAACGACAACCGGCAGATGCCCGCGGTGAGAAAGGCAGCCGCCCGGATGCCCATGACGTGCCGCGCCGCGAACACGATCTTGGCGCCGTGCTGGCGATACCGCGCCTTGAGCGTCTCCTCACGCTCCGGGGTCAGCACGCGCCGAACCACCCTCCACTCCAACACCCGCTCGCCCCAGTGATGGCCGATCGCGTAGAGGGCGACGTCGCCGCCGAGCACGCCCAGGATGCACACGGGCAGCGCGATCCACCAGTGCACGACGTGTTCGTGCGCGAGGACGCCGCCGGCGATGATCGCGACCTCTTCGGGAATGGGCAGGCCGAGACCCGCCGCGAACAGCGTGAGGAAGAGTCCGGCGTACGTGAAGTGCTCGATGAACTGCTGGATCATGGCCTATACTGACACGCGCGTGTCAACGTCGCCGCGGCGTGTCGTGCTCCACACCGAGTCGTCCCTGGGACTCGGCGGCCAGGAGATCAGGATCCTCACCGAGTCGCGCTGGCTCCTCGAGCACGGCTGGGACGTGGTCATCGCGTGCCAGCCGGCGAGCCGCCTGCGCGCCGAGGCCTCGGCGGCCGATCTCTCCGTGTTCAGCCTCACGATGCGCAACGCCTTCGACGTCGCCGCCGCGGTCACCTTGCGGCGGCTGATCCGCCAGCTCGATATCGGCATCGTCCACACGCACAGCTCGGTCGACAGCTGGCTCGCCACGCTGGCCGCGCGAAGCGCGCGCCGCCCGGTCGTGCGCAGCCGCCACGTGTCGATTCCGATTCTCCGCCGGCGCGCGCTCGTGTACCGCCTGGCCGACCGCGTGCTGACCACGGGCGACGCGATCCGCACGATCGTGGTCGCCGCGGGCGTGCCGGACGACCGTGTGGTCTCGGTGCCCGCGGGTGTCGACACCACGCGATTCCATCCGGGCGTGAGCGGCAAGACCGTGCGCGACGAGCTCGGCCTCAACGGTCCCGCCATCGGACTCGTGGCCAACATCCGGGGATCGAAGGGCCACAACGATTTCCTCGACGCCGCGCTCCTCGTACGACGCCACGTGCCGGCCGCGCGCTTCGTGATCGTCGGCGACGGTGTGGGCTTCGACGATGTGCACCGCCGAGTCCACGCCCTGGGGCTCGCCAACCACGTCGTGATGACGGGGTTCCGCCGCGACGTCCCCGAGGTGATGGCGGCGCTCGACCTGCTGGTGCTCCCCTCCACGCGCTCGGAGGCGACGTCGCAGGTCATTCCTCAGGCGCTCGCGGTCGGCACGCCGGTTGTGGCCACGGCCGTGGGCGGGATTCCCGAGATCGTGAAGGACGGCGTGACGGGACGACTGGTCCCGCCTGGCGAGCCGGACGCCCTGGCCAGAGCGATCGTGGAGATGATCTCCGATACCGAACGCGCGCACATCATGGCGCAGGCCGGTCAGGCTCTCGTCCGCGAGCGCTTCACCGTCGACGCGATGATGGCCGCGACGACCAGCGTGTACGCGTCGCTCATGCGCTGACCGCGTCAGTGCGGCGGCGGCTTTCCGGCCGCGGTGTCGGTGCCCTCGGGAAGCGCCACCACTCGGATCCTGACGTGGATGAGCCCCGCCCCGATCCCACCGATGGCGCGCGCCGCGCCTTCCGAGAGGTCGAGCAGACGGCCGGCCACGAACGGGCCGCGATCGTTGACGCGGACCTCGACCGCTCGTCCATTGTCGAGATTCGTGACCGCGACGCGCGTCCCGAACGGTAACGTCCGGTGCGCCGCGGTCAGCCTGGCCTTGTCGAACGTCTCACCGCTAGCGGTGGGACGGCCGTGATGCGGCTCGCCGTACCACGATGCGGTCCCGGTCCACTGAGCACCGAGCAGCGATGGCGCTGACGGGGACGGACCCCGAACGACCCCCGGCGTCGCGCAGCCCGTCGCCAGGGCGGCGACGAGCCACAGCGTCTGGCCTGTCGAAGCGGATCCCCTCATCGATCAAGCGTAACAAAGCCTCCCGCGCGCGCTGGCGTAGTCAGAACCCGTGAGGCAAGCGATCGAAAAGACTGGACGTGGGAAGCTGGATGATCGTGGCGTGAGATCAGATCCGCGTGCCCGAGGCCGCTCGATGGTACCGTGATGGCAAGGACTTCACCGTGTGATCATCCACGCGCTCGCCGTCGATTACGACGGCACCATCGCTCAGCACGGCCAGGTCGGTACGACGACGGCGGCCGCGCTGGCGCGCGTCAGAGAATCGGGCCGGCGACTTCTGCTCGTGACCGGGCGCATGCTGCCCGATCTTCGCAATGCCTGCCCTGACCTGGACCGGATGTTTGACGCGGTCGTCGCCGAGAATGGTGGCCTGCTGTACCTGCCGGCTCGGCGTGAAGTGCGAACGCTCGGCGATCCACCCGAGGCCGCGCTGGTCGAGGCGCTGCGCCTCCGCGGCGTCAGCTTCGACCTCGGCAGCTCCATCGTGGCCACCGATGAGCCGTACGCCGAGGCCGCGCTCGCCGCCATCCGGGAGACCGGCGTCGAGCGCACGCTGGTGTTCAACAAGGGCTCGCTGATGCTGCTGCCCGGCGGCGTCACCAAGGGCACGGGGCTCCTGGCGGCGCTGGCCACGTTCGAGCTCTCGCCTCACAACCTGTGCGGCATCGGCGACGCCGAGAACGATCACGCGTTGCTGGCCCTGTGCGAATGTTCGGTGGCCGTCGCCGACGCGGTCCCGGCACTGCGCGAGCGGGCGGACCACGTCACGCGCGGCAAGGGCCCGGCCGGCGTCGTGGAATTCATCGAGGAACACGTCGTGGCCGACGCCGCGGCGCTCGTCGGGGGGTTGGCCCGTCACCACCTCACGCTCGGACGAACGGCGTCGGGCGAGTCCGTCACGATTCCTGCTCACGGCAGCGGGCTCCTGGTCATTGGTCCGTCGGCCACCGGCAAGTCGACGCTCACGGGCGTGGTCGTCGAGAGGCTCGTCTACGCGCAGCGCTCGTTCTGTCTGCTCGATCCCGAAGGTGATCACGAAACGCTGACGGAGCTCGAAGGCGTCGTCGCCCTGGGCGGCAAGTCCCACCAGACGCTCCCGATCGCCGACGAGCTGCGCCAGCTCCTGCGTCAGCCGAGCGCGCGCCTCGTCCTCAATCTCTCCGGATTGACGATGGCCGAGAAGGTCGTCTACGCGACGCAAGCGCTGGGCGCGGTGGCCGCGGCGCGGAGCGCGAGCGGACTGCCGCACTGGCTCATCGTGGACGAGGCCGACCACATCGCCCCGGCCGAGGGATCGTCCGCCGCCGAGCTGCTGCGCCGGGGATCGGAGTCGCTGATGCTCATCACGCTCTCGGCCGAGCGGCTGGCACCCGCCGTCCGACGCGCCGTCAGCGCGGTGGCGTCCACCGAGCTCGAGGCGTTTCGCGCGGCGCTCATCACGCTCCGGTCCGAGGGCGCGCCGGTTCGTCGCATTCCCGACGTCGCGGGCGGGCCGCTCACGCGCGGCGAGGTGCTCCTGACGAAGATTGGGAGCGGTGCCGTGCCCGTCAGGTTCCGGGTGGCGCGGCGCGAGGTGCGGCACCGCCGGCACGTACGCAAGTACGCCGAGGGCGAGCTGCCGCCCGATCGCAGCTTCTATTTCCGCGGGCCCCAGGCAGCGCTCAATCTTCGCGCGGCGAACCTCAAGCGGTTCTGCGAGCTGGCCGAGGGCGTCGACGAGGCGACGTGGGCGCACCACCTGAAGCGCGGCGACTACTCGGCGTGGATGCTGAACCAGATCAAGGACGGCGAGCTGGCCGACGAGGTCGCGGCCGTCGAGCATGACTCGGCAGCCACCGATTCACGGCCCCGGGTCCTCGAGCTGGTGCGGAGCCGCTACGCGGTGTGAGGCGTGCGGCCCGACGCGTCAGCCGCGGGCGAGGAGTTCGCCGATCCGCTGAGCCACGTCGCGCGCTGACGGCTCGACGGGCACGACCGCCACGCTGGCCGGCGGCTGGCCCACGCCGAGCGCGATGGCGCGCGCGAGCTGGGCCGTCTCTCCGATCGGACCCCGGGCCGCGGGGCCGGTCATGCCGTGCAAGCGCAGGAGCGCGATCGCCGCGGCGTCGAGGGCGCAGCGGTCCTCACTGGCCAGGAACACGCCGGGAGCCGCGCGCCGCCCCGCCTCGGGCCCGCCGTCCACGAAGGCTTCGAGACAGTCCATCACGCTCAGCGCGGGCCGCCACGCGAGATTGGCCTCGGCGATCATCGCCCGCTGATGCTCGGAGCGATGGAGGTCTCGCATGTAATTGTGGCCGTCGCCCGGGATGGTCTTGGCCACGAGCCCCACTGTGTTCTTGAGTGAGAGCGTCACGTGCCCGCCGAAGCGATGGGTCTTGCAGCACATCGTCTGCACCACGCACGGGGCGTCGGTGAACACACGGGCGGCGTGGAACCCGTTCGGCCAGTGGGCGCCCCGCATCGGCGCCCACGCCTCGCGCTCGACCTCGTCGAGGACGACGAGCTGCGCGCCGGCGTCCTTCACGACGTCGGCGGCTCCCGTCGACGTCAGGACGTTCCGCGTGTCCCCCATCCCCGAGCGCTCGGCCAGCGTGAGCTGGGTGGCGCGGCGAGACTTCAGCGTTCCGAGCAGCGCGCGCAACGTGGCGGGGTGAGTGGACGCCGGGAAGGCGTCGCCGCTGTTGAAGTTGGCCTTGATCGCGACGGCTCGCTCGTCGCAGGCGGTGAACTGAGCGGCGTCGAAGCAGGCGGCCACCGCACGCGCGCGATCCGTCCCCTTCACCACGAAGACTCGTGCCGGGCCCGCGGCCGCCACGCGGTCACCGACCGCGAGCACGCTCGTCGCGATCGCGCCCTGGAGCAACCCGCGACGAGAAATTTCCATGGCTCATTCTACCCGCGCGGCGAAGCACCGCATGACGCCCTCCGCCCGGCGCGTGGCGCGCGCGATCCGGAAGCCGCTGGCTTCGACGGCCGCTTCGGTGTCGCGATTGGGATGGCAGCCGCCGGTCAGGCGGGTCCACAGCGGCTGGATGCGGTCTTCCAGCCGCGCGCGCCACGGCACCGGCGAACGGACGTGCTCCATCATGCGGAGCTCGCCGGCGGCCGCGAGCACGCGACGGATCTCGGCGAAGCCCCGTCTCGGGTTTCCGACGCTGCAAAAGACCAGGCCGCTCACCACGGTGTCGAAGGCGCCATCACGGAACGGCAACGCCTCGGCGCGGGCCTGGACGAGCCGGGCGCTCGGGCTCCTGAGGGCGGCGCGCTTCAGCACGTCGCGGGCCGGATCGACACCGATCACCGTCACGTCGGCCGAGTAGTACGGCAGGGTGCGGCCGGTGCCGCAGCCGACGTCGAGCACGCGGCCGCGCGCGCCACCGGCCAGCCACTGGCGCCATCGACGGAGTCCCCGCCAGTCCGACAGCGCGGCAAACGCATCGTAGAGCCACGGGATCTGCTCGATACCTCGCACGGCCAGGATCAGGCGGGGAAGACGACGAGGACACCCGTATAGGTGTGGAAGAAGTTCCGGCGTCCGACCGGCGCGAGCTCACCGTTGCCGAAGAAGCCGGCGAGCGGGAACGCTCCCAGGTGCTTCTTGATCAGCGTGACGTCGTGGTCCGGAACCCCGTACAGCCCCTGGCCACGCCCGGCGCAATCGAAGTAGCAACCGAACGCCGGGCGCCTCCCATCGAGCTCGCGCGCCACACCCGCAAGCGTCAGCTCGAGGTCTTCACGCGACGCGTCGGCGTCGCGGGCTCGAGCGGAGATTTGGCGGGATCGACGGCCAGGCCGGCGAAGATGCCGGCCCGCTGGGCGCGCTCCGGCCCACCTGGAGTGGACGTCACGGCGTCACGCAGCACGGTGAGCGCCGGGCGACTTCCGATCTCGAGCACGACGTTGCCGTCGGCCCGTGTGATGACGTAGGGCTCACCGATGGGCGTGCAGCCCTGGGCCACACCGATGATCGGCCGGGCGCCGGAAAGGGCGACGCCGGGCAGTGCACCGCGTGTCGCATCGGTCGCAAAGAGCTGGAACGTGGGGCTGCCGGCCGCCAGCGCACCGACGACCGGCACGGCTCCCAGCTCGGCGTCGAGTCCGCCGAGCAGCGTCGATGGCTCGAAGCCCGCGACGTCGGGCAAGAGCATCAGACAGCCGCCCTCGGCGAGCGTGGCCGAAGCCTGCGCGGCCACGGCAACGGCGACGTCGGCGTCGCCGGCGCCCTGGTCGGGCACGAGGAAGGGCGTGGCGACCAGGCGGTCGTCTCTCACCGCGAGCACGGAGACGGCGGTCTCGCCCTCGACCTCACGCCGCTCGCTCAGCACGCCGGCGCCGCTGGCTCCGACGAGGACGCGGGCCCCGGTCACGCGGCGAACGGCGTGCAGCATCTCGTGGGCGGCGGGAAACGTGTCGCCGGAGACGAAGACGAGGACGAGGTCGGCGTGATCCGCGCCGCTCGAGGCCATCGCGTCGAGGGAGGCCTCCAGCGCGGCGTCGGAGGGCGCGGCCCCGACGGCCAGGCCAGAGCCGGCGGCGATCACCTGGTGAGGTCCTCGAGGCGCGCGCGCCGGGCGCCGGCGGCGACGATTTCGGCCATCGCGCGGTCGCCGTCGCCGGCCTTCAAGTCGACGGCACGGCTGGCGTCCTCGAGGACGACGACCTCGAAGCCTTCCTTCAACGCGTCGAGCGCGGTCGCCTTCACGCAGTAGTCGGTGGCGAGGCCGCCGACGAAGATCCGGTTCACCCCGCGCTCGCCCAGCGCCGCGGCGAAGGGCATGCCGTCCTCCGTCTCGCCGTGGAAGCAGGAGTAGGCGTCCTCGCCGGGGTCCATGCCCTTCGAGACGATCGTGGCGTCCTGCGGCAGCGCGAGCGCGGGATGGAAGTCCGCTCCCGGCGTGCCCTGCACGCAGTGAGGCGGCCACAGGCCGCCCCCGGCCTGAAAGTGTTTCGTCCGCACCGGATGCCAGTCGCGCGTGAGGAACACGGGTGCGCCGGCGGCTGCAAAGCGCGCGGCGTACGCGTTGAGCACCGGCACGACGGCATCGCCGTCGGGCACGCCGAGGGAGCCGCCGGGGCAGAAGTCGTTCTGCACGTCGACGACGACGAGCGCATCGCGCGAGGGATCGATCTGGAGCGCCATCGCCGCAGATCCTAGCATGCTAGAATCCCGCCGTCTTTTCCTCAAGGAGGGGGCGACATGAAGCGAACGCTCGTCGTCGGTGGTGTGATCGCCGTCGTGCTCGCCGTGGGCTTCTACGCGCTGGCCCAGCCGAAGAGCGAGGACAAGAGGGAGATGACGAAGAGCGGCGACAAGCAGCACCGTCTGGCCGCCGCCCTCGAGACCGTCCAGTGGGGCTGGCTCGATCCCAAGGAGCCGCCGAAGCTCACGATCGATTCCGGCGACGTCGTGTCGGTCGAGACGATGATGCATTCGCACGACAAGGTGAAGCCCGGGATCACGATGGACGAGATCGTGGCGCTCCGCAAGGCCAATCCCGGCGGTGGGCCGCACTCGATGACGGGACCGATCTACGTCAACGGCGCCGAGCCGGGCGACGTGATGGAAATTCGCATCCTCAAGATCGTCCCCAAGAACTTCGCCATCAACTTCAACCTGCCCGGCACGGAGTTCCCGACGATCGGCGCGCTGGCGCCGGAGATGCCGAACGGGTTCATCAAGTTCTTCACGCTCGACCCCAAGAAGAAGAGCGTCGAGTTCAAGCCCGGCGTGAACATCGAGCTGGCCCCCTTCCCGGGCACGCTTGCTGTCGGCATCGATCCCAACGATCCCTCGCCCCGCAAGGGCGGCGTCAAGGACGATCCGATGGCGCCCGTCTCCACGCTGCGGCCTTGGAAGAACGGCTCCAACATGGACATCAACGAGCTGCAGGCCGGGAGCACCATCTACGTCCCGATCTTCCTCAAGGGCGGCCTCATCTGGACCGGCGACTCGCACTGCCGTCAGGGCAACGGCGAGGTCAACCTGACCGCGCTCGAGTGCTCGTACCGTGAGATCGTGCTCCAGCCCATCGTGCGCAAGGACATGAAGGTCGAGTGGCCGCGCATCGAGACGAAGACGCACTGGATCATGACCGGGTTCGACGAGGACCTGAACAAAGCGATGGTCAACGCCGTCCGCGAGACCGTGGACTTCCTCTCCACCCAGAAGATGGTCCCGATGGACCGCTACGAGGCGTACTCGCTCACGTCGATGATCGGCGACTGCCGCGTCAGTCAGGTCGTGGACGTCCGCAAGGGCGTGCACTGCATGGTCCCGAAGTCGGCCTTTACCAAGAAATCGTAGCGCTCCTCAGGGTCCTCGCTTTCGCCGTCACGCTCGCAGCCACCGGCAGCGGGGTTGCCGGTGGCCCCGTCAACGTCGTGACGACGTCCACCGATCTGAAGGCGCTGGTCGAGGTCGTGGGCGGTGACCGGGTCCGCGTCGAGAGCCTCGCCTCACCGCTTCAAGATCCACACACGCTCGATCTCAAGCCCGGACAGATCGCGGGCCTCCGGGCCGCTGATCTCCTCGTGCGCATCGGGCTCGACCATGAGCCCTGGCTCACGCGGGCGCTGCAGGCGGCCGGCGATCAGCGCCCCGCCGGCCGTCGGCACGACCTCGACGTCTCCGCGCACGTGGAACTGCTCCAGACCGAGACGCCGCGGCTGCGCGAGAGCGGGGTGACCCACGTGCATGGCTTCGGCAACACCCATTACTGGCTCGACCCGGAGAACGCGAGGCCCATCACCGGTGACATCGAGGCCGCGCTGGCCCGGCTCCAGCCGGCCGACCGCTCGGTGTTCGAGGACAACCGCCGGCGGTTCCTGGCCCGGCTGGACGAGCGGCTCGCCGACTGGCAGCGCCGGATGGCGCTATATAAAGGAAGGCGGGTCGTCGTAGTCCACGACACCTGGCCGTACTTCGCTCGCCGATTCGGGCTCATCGTCGTGGCGACCGTCGAGACGACGCCGGGCGTGCCCCCCACCCCGGCCACGCTGGCGACCCTGCCCCAGCGGATGAAGGAGGCCGGGGTGAAAGTGCTCATCGCCGAGCCCTACTCGAACGAATCCGTCGTGGGCCAGATCGCCAGCCGGAGCGGCGCCCGCGCGGTCACACTGGTCCCCTCGGTGGGCGCCGATCCGGCCGCCCGTGATTATCTCGGGCTGTTCGAGGTCAACATCACGCGGCTCACGGCCGCCCTGGCCGGGACGAGCTGAGCGCAGGTGCTCGACCTTCTCGCCGTCCCCTTCCTCGCCTGTCTGGTCCTGACCGGCATCCACGTCTATCTCGGGCTCCACGTCCTGGCTCGCGGGGTGATCTTCGTCGATCTGGCCCTCGCCCAGATCGCGGCCCTCGGCATCTCGGTGGCGGTCCTGGCCGGGCATCCCATCCAGAGCGATCCCGCCTACTGGTACGCGCTCGCCTTCACGATCGGCGGCGCCGCCGTCTTCGCCCTGAGCCGGCTTCACGCAGCGCCCGTCCCGGCGGAAGCGGTCATCGGGATCGTCTACGCCGTCTCGGCCGCCGTGGCCGTGCTCGTCGTGGACCGTGCTCCCCAGGGCAGCGAGCACATCAAGCAACTGCTCGTCGGCAGCATCCTGACCGTCACTCCGCGCGAGGTCGCGACGGTGGCGCTCCTCTACGCCGCCCTCGGGGTGATCCACTGGCTCATCCGACGGCCGCTCCTCGACATCTCGCTCGACCCGGCCGGCGCGCGGGCGCGAGGACGCGCCGTGGCCGTCTGGGACTTCGTGTTCTACACGTCCTTCGGCCTCGTCGTGACGAGCTCGGTCAGGCTGGCCGGCGTGCTCCTGGTCTTCTCGTACCTGATCATTCCTGCTGTTGTGGGCGCGCTCCTGGCCCGCGGCGTGCTGAGTCGTCTCGTCATCGGATGGAGCCTGGGCCTCATTGCCAGCGCGTTCGGGATCCTGGCGGCGTGGACGTGGGACCTGCCGACCGGCGCCGCGATCGTCACCACGTTCGGCGTGATGCTCGCGGCGGTGGCGATCGTCCTCGGTGTCGTCGTGCTCCGACGGCGGGTCCTCGAGCACGGCGTCCGCGCGCTCGCCGGGGTGCTGATCACGTCGGGTGCCGTCATCGCGCTGGCGGGAGGGTCACTGCTGGCGTTCCCGGCCATGGACCAGCCGTGGCTCGCCGCCGTGGAGCACGCGGTGCCCGGCGCCGCGCTCGCCTTTCTGGACCATGAGGAGCGCGAGGAGTACGCGGAAAGTCGTGAGGGCGTCGCCGAGGGCGAAGCGGAGCTTGCGCGCGTCACCCAGATGCGGGACGACGTTCAATGGGGACGCCGCGTGATGTCGGCCGACATGCAGGAGCGCCTGCGCCAGTACATCGCCGGGCGCCAGGAAATGGTCACGGGTGACCGACTGGTGCTCCGGGCGCTCCGCCAGAAGGCCCGCGAGCGCCAGCGCTACGGCCTGGGCTTGCCGCTCACGTTCTGTGGGCTCGGCGCGATCGGGGCCGGGCTGTGGCTCGGGCGGCCGCGCTCCTGACCCGTGGCGGGCGTGTCCGCTCAGTCCGTCGCAGCACGTTAGAAGTCCCGGATGAAGCGAGCGCGCAGGGCATAGTCGAATTCCCTGACGTGCGTCACCGGCAGCTCGATGCCGACCGCGAACGTCGTCTCCGGCCACGGCCGCACGTTGAACCCCGGCGTCAGAGAAACCTGGGTTGCCTGGAAGAGCGGGTCGTCCTCTGCCCCCCGGGTCACCGTGCGGGTCGACAGCTCGAGGAGAGGCAAAAACCAGCGACTCAGCCGATAGCCCGTCGCCAACCCAGCCTTGAGCTCCTGCCTGTTGGGACCGGGGACGTTGGCGTTGACGTTGAAGTCGTAGGCGATCTCGGCCATGAAATCGAAAGACCCGAACGCGATGCCGGCCGTGAGAAACGGTTCGATGGCCGCCTCGCCTCCGAGGCCACGACGCTCCGAGCCGGTGGGCAGGCGTATTTCGAAGCCGGCCGCCACTTGCCCGGGACGCTGCTCGAACTTGTGCAGGAGGAACTTGTTCTCGAGCGTCAGATCGCCGACGCCGCCCATCGATCGCTGATCGCGCGGGTCGGTGAACACCAGCGGAATCTCCAGACCCACACGCCATCGCGGCAGAACGGGAATCTCGAGGGAACCACGCACTTCGGTGACCCGGCCCGCAGGGCCTTTTTCGTGATCGACTCGAAGTTCGAATTCGCGGTCGAGGAAGGGTCGACGCGTCACGAGTGGATAGACGAACTCGCCGTAGACGTCGTCCGTCCCCTGGGCCCACACGACCGGCGCGGCGAGCCCTGCCGCGACGAATACGATGAAGACGATGACGCTTCGAGTCCCCATTCGAATGAGTCTACGAAAGGGACCCGCATTCCCGGCCAAAAAAAGCGAGATTCGTCGCAGGCGAAGCCCCCATCGACCAGAAGATGATGTCGGCAATACGGAGGCCTTCGTTGCACGGCGACATCGTCCGCGTTGTGGCACCGATACTTTGGACGGGGCGCGATCCTTGCACGAGGTGGATACACGATGCGCGGAGCCCTCGCAGTCATCGCTGTTGTCCTGATCGGCCTGGTCGCCCTGACGCCCTTCGCCTGCGCCAGTACGTACGAGGCGTGGACAGAGGGTGTCTACGATGCCGAACTCGGCAATGACATCCTCGCGCTCCTGACCTTCCAGGCCGTCATCGACCGCATCGTCCTCAGTGATCGCCGCTGTAGCGAAATCGTCGTTGCCGTCGTCGTCCTCGCCGACGATACGGGTGGCGATCTCGCCGATCCCTCCGCACGGAGCGCCCGAGCCCCGCCCACAGCCTAGCCTGCTGCACGTGCCCGCCGTGCTCCGGCGTCGCTATGCCGGCCGCGGTGGCCTTTGGTCTCTCGAACCCCGCGCCGGTCGGTTGCCGCATTGCCGATCCGGTTTGCCCAAGCGCACGTCACACGCTCATGCTCGGTGGAGGCAGCCCATGAGATGCACAGTGAGCACGTTCCTTCGACTCGGAGCCGTGGCACGGATGAATGGAGAGTCGGCGCCCGTTTGCGGCATCGCCGGCGTCATCGCGCTGTCCGATCGGGGACCCGACCCGAGTGTCGTCGAGCACATGACGCGTCGTCTCGATGATCGAAGTAGTCACGCGTGGGGGTATTACGTCGACGGGGGCGTCGGCCTTGGCATCGCCGGCCCAGCGGTCGCTGCGTCGCAGGGACCGGATCAGCCGGCGACGAATGAGGAGCAATCCGTGCGCGTCGTGCTGGCCGGGCGGATCTCCAATGCTCCGCCCGTTCGTGATGCCTTGCTGAGGGCCGGGCTCCGCTTCCGCACATACTCAGACGCTGAAGTCGTCGCCCACGCGTGGGAACACTACGGGGAGCGCGCCCTCGATCTGTTTACTGGAATTTTCGCGATCGCGGTCTGGGATGAGCGGCGCCACCGGCTGTTCCTCGCGGTTGATCGCGTGGGGGAGACACGTCTCCACTATGCGATCACCAGCGCTTGGCTGATCTTCGCGTCCGAAGTCGACGCCGCTGTCGTGCATCCGGCCCTCAACTCGGAGCGGGATCTTGCCACTGTTCGGCGCTCTCTCTCATTCGATGTCGACCGCCAGGCGCCGCTCGAGACTCCGCTCACCAATTTCGGCCGCTGATCGCCGGCGCAACGACCTCCCATGCGGAGCTGGCGTCCGAGTGATCTCGTCCTCAGCGCGCTTCTCGCGATGGCGGCTCTTGCCGTCACAGTTGGAGTGTTGGAACTCTTGCGGCAGTGAAGGGCATGCGGGGCATCGAAAGGACTACGCTACGGAGTGGGCTTGACGCTCACCTTGTGGGGGCTGGGCGCGATCGGGGCCGGGCTGTGGCTCGGGCGTCCGCGCTCCTGAGCCATGGCGGGCGTGCCGTCCGCACTCACCGACTCCAGACGAGCCCGCAACGACGCCTCCGGCTGGGGCCCGATCAGGCGCTCCACGCGCCTGGCGTCTCGACCGAGCACGACGAACGCCGGCCCGGCCCACACCGAGAAGCGCCGATAGAGCTTGCGGAAGCCCTCGCTCTTGTCGTCGGTGTCGACGACTATGATCTCGACGGTCTTGGCGAGGTCCTTCTGCAGCTGGGCGACCACCGGGATCATCCGGAGACACTCCACGCATCCCCGATCGAGGAAGGCCAGGAGCACCGGCCGGCCACTGACGATCGCCGCGTCGACGGTCGCGGGGTCATGTGTCGCCATCGTGTCGAGCGCAGCGACGAGCTTCGAATACTGCTCCAGCAACTCTTGCTGCGTGGCAGAGGCGGCGTGCGAGTGATGCCCGCCCGCCGCCCCTGCATCCGCCTTCGTGACTGCTCCACCGATCACCACGGTCGCCACGACTGAAGCAACCAGGCTGCAAAATCGTGTCGCCATGGTCTGGGTGTTCATCAAGGATAGGGGTACGCCACCGACTTCACCCTCGGGAACGCCAGGGGGCTGATGCCGCCGTAGTAGCCCGGCGGGAGCGGGATGTACCCAGCCACCGTCAACGACTGCATGTCCACCACAGTGATGTAGTGCGTGAACTTGTTGACGACGTAGCCGTACCAGCCGCCACCCTGCTTCAGGCCGAAGCTCATACCGTGGGCGCCCCAGCCGACATTCGGGATCGTCTTGACGATCTTCCAGGTGTCGATCTCGATGACCGAGATGTCGTGGGTGCCGGTGTTGATGGCCATGATGTGCTTGCCGTCCGGCGCCGGCGCCGGCCAGATCGGGAACGCGCCGGCCTCGATCGCCGCCACCTGCTTCTTGGCGTTGAGGTCCACGATGTGGACGGTCTTGTCGAGCGCCGCGGCCACCATGCCGTATCGGCTGTCCAGCGTAGTGAACGCGAACAGCGGCAGCCGCTTGGTCGGGATCGAATAGGAGAACTCATCCTTCTCGGCGTCGATCACCGACAGCTTGTCGTCGAGGACAGCGGCGGCCACCAACCACTTGCCGTTGGGGGTGATCCAGATCCCGTGCGGGCCGTTGTCGAGCTGGATGTCCTTCGTGGTCTTGAGCGTCTCGGGATTGAGCACCGAGATGAGGTTCTCGGACGCCCGCGAGACGTAGAGCTTCTCCCCGTTGGGGTGCATCAGGGCGTGGGCGATCGAGTCGCCCGGATAGGCGCGATTGATGACCTTGTGCGTCTTGCGGTCGATGGTCAGGATCGAGCGCGACTGCCAGTTCGTGATCCAGACCTTGTCTTCGGTCTTGTTCGTGAAGAGGCCGTGCGGATTGCTGTGCTCGGCGGTGATGATGTCCTTGATCTGCCAGGTCGCCGAGTCGATCACCACGGTCGCGCCGGGCCACTTCTTCTCGGGGTGCTCGGCCCACTGCAGCACCGCCCACACCTCGCCCACGCCCGCCACTTTGGGCGTCGGACCCGGGATGCCGTCTTCCGGCGGGTAAACCAGGAACCGCTGCTGGTCCTTCTCCGAAGGCAGCTGAGCGTCGACGGCCACGATGCCGCGCATGAGCGGGTGGACGTGGCAGAAGTACTTGTAGAGGCCCGGCTTGTCGAACTTGACCTCGTACACGTCCTTGAACACGCCCGAGTCGAACGGCATCGGCGAATCCGCCCACGACGTGACCGTGTGCCACGAGTGGGCGCGCGACCCCATGACCCAGCGGACGCTGTCACCGGGCTTCACGTGCATCACGCGCGGGTCGAAGAACTTCCCGTAGAACTCGGTCACCTCGATGGTGTGAGTCGTCCCCGCCTTGGGGCGGACGATCAGCTTGCCTTCCATGTAGTTGTGGCCGGTGCTCTTGGCCGGATCGGCGAAGCACCACCGGCTGCACATGAAGCGGTAGTCGCCGCTCTGCTTGGCGACGAACTCCACATGCGTGGTCTTCCCGGCAGGGAGCTCGACGTCGAGGTCGAGGGCGGGTATGTTGAGGCCGTGCTTGACATCCTTGGTGGTGATGTCGAGCACGACGCGATCGCCTTCTTCGACTTCGATGGTGGCTGGCGTCCAGCCCCACATGCGCGCTTCCACGGCGAACGTCTTCACGGCCCCGGTGGAAGCGATGGCTGTTGGTCTCTTCGAGTACAGAATCGCAGCAGGAACGAGGACCAGCACGAGACTGCTGATCGCGAAGATGAGCTTACGCACGGCGGCGTGCCTCCTTTTGAGCGCGGCCCGAGCCTGAGGCCGTTTGGTGGGGTGAGGAGCAACGCGTATGCCACACGCGAAACGCCGATTGTTTTCGCCGTCCTCGTGGCGCTTCATGCTCGCTCCCGTCGAGTGGAGGCACGCGCGTGTGATGTTCTTCGACTCGATCGTTCGATAGGGGTCCTCTAGGCGCGCCGACGATTTCGTGGCGTCGGTAGTGGAGACGATTGCGAGCGCGTCGTTGGCGTGCTCGCCAGGGCAGCTGTCGGTGAACTTGACGGTGGCGCGAGGCGCCGGCGTCCCCCCGACGCGCTACCGCGTGCGCTGGATCGGGTCAGATCGCCGGCATCGGGTGCTCGCCAGATCGAAACGGTTACTCGGAGTGAAAACGCTGCTCGCGGGACTGTCGGTAGGCTTTTCGATTTACATCGTCTGGGAAATGACGGCGCCGCTCGGTCCGTCGATCGACACGCCGCCGGCGCCCGTGAGTGCCGCCGTCGTCGAGCCCGACATCCCGCTGCGGGCCACTCCCGCCATTTACGCGTCGATCGGGAGCCGGAACCTGTTCAGCCCCACCCGCACCGACACCCAGAAGGTCGACCCCGGGCGATGCGGCTGAACCCCTTCGGCGTGGTCCTGGCCGGCGATCCGTCCATCGCCGATCTGGAGGATCCCGGCAGCAAGCGGGTGTACGCCTACCGGCTCGGGAATTCAGTGGCCGGTGGACCATCCGGGCGATCGAGTCGAGCCACATCGTCCTCGAGCGGCGGAATCCGCGGCTGGAGGTGCAGCTCATCCACGATCCCTCGCGGCCGAAGCCGAGCCTGCCCGTCGTCGTGGCCTCGGCCGAAGGTTTCGAGACCGCGGCCCGTCCAGTCGCAAGCGACAGCCGGACCGACACCGTAAGCTCCGCGACGTTGTCCACGCCGCTGGCCGCTCCGCCACTGGCTGCTCGGCCACCCGTTTCCAGCTTCGGCATCGTGGCGCCCTCCGTTCGACGGGCCCGATGAGCGCCATCCGCGGGGTGACGTTGATCGACGGAGTTCTACCTCTCTAGATCGAAAGGCATATCGACCACGATCACCGGAGCGCCGCTCGAAGCGGATCGCAAGAAAAGTCGTCACTGTCGCCGGAGGTTACGGCGATGGGATCCGCTTGGAAAAAAGACGCGATCTTCCATACCTTTCGGGCTAGGCACAAGAGTTGCGAATGGCTCCCCTCCCAGAAGTACTAGACCATTCAGTAGGGGGGCAGCCATATGTTTCGGCGGATCACTTCGTCGCGTATGGGCTTGGGGGCGGCTCTTCTCGTCTGGCTCAGCTTTGCGCTGATGCTCGTCG
>WNGI01000139.1_pt1 | contig 46480 bp, 26 predicted proteins | sample 5400621 | NCBI WGS metagenome assembly WNGI01 (sample SAMN13153374, study PRJNA577476) | soil metagenome | isolation source: 20 cm soil or saprolite under Garry oak tree replicate 1 | place: USA:California | collected 2016-06-15 | reverse complement strand
TGGGATTGCCGTCCTGGCTCACCGCAGTGGCCCAGGTGGCTGTGGAATCGAGCTTCACCCAGGCGGCGACGGTGAAGTTTCCGACGGTGTCCAGGACCGGACCGTCAGTCGTGCCGTACTGGCTCTGGCCGTCGAACTGCACGGCGGTACCGGACGTTCCCGTGATCCACCCCGGGGAACCGGTGAGCGACAGGTCGTGTCCCTGGCCGGACGTGTCGTGCGCGACCGTCCCGGCCCCCTCGTCCATCGTCCACGTCGCGAGCGGATCGGCCTGTCCGCTCGGGAAGGGGACCATGACCGGCTGCCGGGCGTGCGTGCTTTCCGGGTGGTGTTCGAGCGTGTAGGCGGCCGTCGCGACGACGTCGGCGATGGTTCCGCCGCCCTCGCCTGCCGGCGGCGTCAGCGTGAATTGCCATTGCACGGCCTTGTTCGGTTGCACGGCGGTGGCCGGTTGCCCGGTCTGCGTTGCCGACCAACCGTCGGGCACGGCCAGTGATACGTGCAGGTTCGCCAGCGGGCTCGCGCTCGCGTTGCGGACGGTGACCGTCACGGGCGTCGTCCCGTCGATCAGGACGTTGCCCGTAGCCGCCTGCGGTCCCACCGTCACGTCCGCGGACTGGCTGGACGCGCTCCACGACTGCAGCTCGGTGACGCCCACGAACGCGCCGGCCGGATTCGTGAACGTCAACCGGATCTTGGAGGTGACCAACTCGGGAAACGTGATCCGGTTGAGCCCGTTGCCGACCGGCTGCGCTGCGTCGCGCGTCTGGGCGGGGACGTCGGCCCACTCGGTGCCCGTCCAGTACTGCAGGTCGTAGGCGGCGGCCGGGCGGACGCCGCCTCCGTCGTCGTAGCCGTACCAGCGGATGTCGCTCACGGGCGTCGGCACGCCGAAGTCGACGCCGTACCAGTCCGAGACGTTCGGCGAGCTGTAGTTCGTCCAGCGGGTGTTCTCGGGCACCTCGTCGAACCACACCTTGCCGTCGAGCGGGTTCCACGCGTTGTCGTTGGGCCAGGTGTAGGACGTGATCGGCTTCGGGTACCCCGTGCGCAGCGGGTTCGCGGCGTCGTCGACCAGCCTTGGGGACGCAGTCGCCGATTGGGCGAGCGGCACATGCACTTGCACCGGCGCGACGACAGCTCTGCTCGCGACCTGCGTGCCGTCGACGAAGATGCGCAGCCCGGTCCCGATGCCGTAGTGGGCGCCGGTTCGGTCATAGGCGACCGAGATGTTGTGTCCGTGGTACGGGACGTTCTCCAACGCGAAGTGGTCCCAGCTCGCCGGCACCAGCGGCTTGACCGTCAGCGTGTCACCGATCTGTGGACGCAGGCCGATCAGGCCGTTGATGACCAGGTCGGTGTAGGTCGAATGGTTGTAGTCCTCGCTGTGGTTGTTGCCGTCGTAGATCCAGCGCGCCTCGTCGGGGTCGTGCGCCTCGGCGACGTAGGGCGCGCCGTTGCGGTACTGCGTGAGCGCGTACGTGTGCAGCTGGTTGTAGTAGTCCTGCGCGGTGACATAGGACTGGGCGGGGTAGTCGTCGAGCAGATTGGCCATGCCGGCAAGGGTTTGCGAGGTCGAGAACGGCCAGCTCGGGCCGTCCCACCGGCAGCAGTTCGCCGCCTCGTGCATGAACCAGGTGCTGCGTCGCTCGGCCGTCGTCGGGCCGTAGGCCGAGGCGAAACCCTGCGGGTCGGTGAGCTGTGCCCATGCTGCGGAGTCGGCGGGCTCGGCAGCGTCGAACTGCCAGGGTATGAAGCCGATCTCCTCGCGCGTGTCGAGCTTCGCCTCGGTCGGGTTCTGGTCGCGCGCGACGTGGTAGTAGAACTCGCGCTGCGGATCCCACAGGTGCTTCTGCATGCTCGCCTTGAGCGCAGCGGCCTTGGCGGCATAGTCCCGGGCGGCCTTGCCGTCGCCGGCCAGCGCGGCGATCTTGCTGATCGCCACCGCGTCGCCGTACTGGTAGGAGTTCAGCGTCGGCCGGTAGCCGGCGCCGCCGTGGTACGGGTCGCTGGATTGGTAGGACGACGCCGAGAGCTCCATCGCGTCCCACACCGGCACCGACCAGTACAGCCCGAGGCTCGGGTTGAACTGCTTGTCCCAGCCGTGCCACTGCTTCTCCAGCGCCGGTAGCAGCGCCTCGACGATGCTGGCGTCGCCGGTGACTTTCGCTCGGTCATAGGCAGCGCTGGCCGCCCAGAAGCTGTACTCGTGCGCCCAGTCGGTGGTGTCGGCGTTCAGGCCGTCGACCGCCGGCTTGGCCCCGGCGCCCGGACCGGTCAGCCAGAACCTCAGATAGTCGTTGCCGTAGGTCTGATCGCGTACCCAGCGTCCCTCGCTGATCTGGTGGCCAGCCGCGGCGTCGATGGCCTGGTACGGCGCCGCGTAGCCGCAGCAGTCCAGGAACTCGGTCGAGATCCAGCCGTTGCGCGGATCGGTGTAGCGCAGGTGTTCCTTCCACGTCCGCCAGCGGTAGTAGTAGACGTCCTCGATCTGCGTGTCCGGCACGTCGAGGAACGGGATGTTGGCCTTGTACCAGTCCGCGTCGTTGAAGCCCGCGAGTTTGCGGTCCTCATCGATGAGGTGTGTGCCCGGGCCGACCGGCGGATACGCCGCCGGTGGCGAGTGCACCGCCGCCCGCGAAACAGACGGCGCAACCATGACACCGGCCACCATCACCAGCACGATCAGCGCTCTGCCTCGAACCATCACCGCAAACTCCCTGCCAGGACTGGGAATTGTCAGCCGCCGTTGGCGAACAGATCGGATACCTCGCTGTCGGTCAGTGCCCGGTCATACAGGTGCACCGAGTCGACGGCGCCGTCGAGGAAGTCGACCGGTCCGCCGCCGAACTTGCCGCGCCCGATCACGGTGTGTCCGGTGCCTGCGTCGGCGATGCACGCGCTCTGTGTCGCCACGAGCGCGCCGTCGATGTACAGCTTCAAGGTCTTGGCAACCGCGTCGCGGACACCGACCATGTGGTACCACTGGCCGGCCACCGGAGCGGTGGGCGCGAGCGCTCGCACGCCCACGAAGCTGAACGCCAATCGGCGATCAGCGCCCGAGTACTGCAGGTAGAACGCGCTGTTGGTATCGCCGTCCTCGCTGACGGCGGTCTGGAAGCCGCCACCCGGTGCGTTCAGTTTCACCCATGCCGCGACGCTGTAATTGCCCGTGGTGTCGAGCAGCGCCGAACCGGTATCTGCGAACTGACCGCTTCCGTTGGTGGCCAGCGCCGATCCGGATGTGGCGCTGTGCCCCGCCGTCCACCCGGCTCCGCCGATCAGTGTCGCGTCCGCGCTGCCGACCGAGTCGTGCGCGACGTCGCCGGAGCCCTCGTCGAAGCTGTAGGCGTGAATCCCGTTGATACCCGGGGTTCCCGGACCCGGCGTCACGACGTCGCCGGGCGATCCGTCGGCACCCGCGATGACCGCTCGGTTGACCGCACGCACGGTCGCCACGTCCATCTTCGTGACCTGCCGGTCGTAGGTGAAGAAGCCGTTGAGCTCGCCTTCGACGTCGGTGATCTGCGTGTAGACGCCCGCGCTGATCCCGCATTGCTTCGCGTTCGTCAGCAGATTCGACTGCACCTCGGCGAAGCGACTCGTCAACGCCGCGCTGCTGTTCTCCATCTCGTAGGCGAAGCCGTCGCCGAACCACATGTGGTTGGACGTCTTGAGCCCGAGCCCGCCGTGCTCGCCGTCGACCGAGACCCGCGTGTCGGTCGGCACCGGGTTCGCCGGTCCGAGATAGCTGTGCGAGTCGATGATGTCGCCGCGTCCCGAATCACCGAGGGAATCACAGCAGTTCACACCACTGTGCGCGTTGACCAGGCGGCTCGGATCCTGGGCTTTCACGCTGTCGGCGATCGCACCGGTCGCCGCGCGATCCCACTCGCCCCAGCCTTCGTTGAAGGGCACCCACGCGACGATCGAGGTCCAGCTCCTGTGCTGGTCGACAATCGTGTGCAGTTCCCTCTTGAATTCGTCCTGCGCCGCGACCGGGATGTTGTGGTTGTCGCCGGTGCGCATAGCCGGCATGTCCTGCCACACCAGCAAGCCGATCTGGTCGGCGGCGTAGTACCAGCGATCCGGCTCGACCTTGATGTGCTTACGCACCGCGTTGAAGCCCAGTTTCTTTGTCTGCACAAGGTCGAAGCGCAGCGCGGCGTCCGTGGGCGCTGTGTAGATGCCGTCCGGCCAGAAGCCTTGGTCCAGCGTCGCGTCCTGGAAGAGGATCTTGCCGTTGAGGGTCAGGTGCAGCCTGCCGTCGGCGCCCTTGGCCTTGCCGACCTCGCGCATCCCGAAGTACGAACCGACCTGGTCGACGACCGTCTTGTCGCGCAGCAACGTGACCTTGAGGTTGTAGAGGAAGGGCGAGTCGGGCGACCACAGCTTCGGATGTGGGACGGGGACGTTGACGGTGTCGCCGGCGGGGGCGGTAACCGAGCCGACGGCCTTCTTGCCGTCGTACGCGACGGCCTGCACCGTCAAGCCCTCGGCCCCGGTCGTCTCGGTCGACAGGCGCAGCGTGCTCGATGCCACGTCCGGCGTCATCTGCAGCCGGTTGATGTGCCCGGCGGCGACCGGCTCCATCCAGACCGTCTGCCAGATGCCGGAGCTCGACGTGTAGAAGATGCCGCGGTCCGGGACGTCGCGCTGCTTGCCGACCGGTTGCAGCGTCTTGTCGCCGAGATCCTCGACGCCCACGATGAGCTCCTGCGCGCCGGACGGTGTCAACGCATCGGTGATGTCGGCGCTGAACGCCTCGTAGCCGCCCTGGTGAGCGTCGACGACCTTTGTTCCGTTGACCCAGACCGAGGTCTTGTAGTCGACCGCGCCGAAGTTGAGGATCAGCCGCTTGCCGGAACCGACCTGCCAGCCGGCAGGAACGGTGAACGTGCGCCGGTAGAACATCTCCTCGACGTGGCGCTGGATTCCCGACAGCGCGGACTCGACGGGGTAGGGCACCAGGATCCGCTCGCCGAGGTCCCTGCCGATCGGTGGCGCATCGCCGGCCTGAGCGGCGCTGAATTGCCATACGCCATTGAGGTTCTGCCACTCCGGCCGCGTCATCTGTGGCCGCGGGTATTCCGGCAGTGCGTTGGTCGGCGACACCTGCGCCGTCCAGGGAGTTGCCAGCGGAGGAATGCCCTTCTGCCAGACCGGATCCGCGTTGGCCGGGGCAATGACGCCGACAAGCACCGCGGCCGCCGTTGCGACAACCGTGGCGGCGGTGGTGCAGAGCCGGCTGCGCCGTCGTGCTCGGGATGGACTCGTCGGGAACGCAAGGACCATGTCGAACCTCTCAGACTCAGGGCGAGCCGAGGCTCGTCCGGATCAGCGAAAAGAACGTGTCGCCGCGCACGATCCGGAACGGATCGGCGAGCAGTCCGGCCAGCCGGGCGATCTCGGCCGGCGTCCACACCCAGGCCGGGATCTGGCAGGCGATGAACATCGGCTTCGTGCCATCCCAGCCGGCGATCTTGGACAGCAGCGCCGCCTGGTAGTTGGCCGGGTCGCCGCCCGGACTGAAATCGGTGACGACCGGCAGGCCACCCGGCGTGCTGACCGCGCTGCCCGTCTCCCACGACAGGATCACGCCGAGCGCCCCGGTGTTGCGCTCATACGACGTGCCGATGGCGTCCGTCAGCGGCGTCCAGGTTCCCCGGATGTTGTTGAAGACGTGGATGACGTCCAGGCCGGTGCGGCGCATGTAGCCGCCGGTCATCTCGGTGAACGCGTCGATCTGCGTGCTCGGCCAGGCGCCCGGGTAGGTGTATCCGCCCCCCGACGGGCCGGCGATCAGCAAGTCGTTCTCGGTGACGGTCCGCTGGTAGTAGCTGAACATCGCCGGTGCGAGATCCGCGAGCAGCGGGTCGATCGTCCAGTTCGTCGGCACCTTGCCGCGGTCGGGGTGGTCCCAGATCTGTCGCATCCGGTGCTGGTCGTACTGGACGTTGTCACCCTCCATCACGGTCAAGGTCACGTACACCTTGTTCTCCAGCGCCGCGGGCGGAACGGGCCTGCGCTGCGGCATGATCGGGTCCCGCGTCCCGGACAGCACCGTCGCGTTGTGGAAGAAGTCCGCTGCCAGCACCTCGATCCCGTGTTGCGACGCGTAGCCGACGCCGCCCCATTCGCCACCAGCCACGCCGCCGGGGAACCAGCCCAGATACGGCGTCGTCGGCTCGACCTTCGCGAAGATCTCGTTCATCAGGTCGGCCTGCTCGGCGATGCTGGGTTCGAGCCAGCTGACCATCGCCCGGTTGGCGACGATGTAGTCGCGGAAGTGGGGGAACGCCACGACCTCGGTGGGCGCGGTCCCGGTCGACGTGACCAGATACTGGTTCCACATAAGGATCTGCACCGACAGTGCCTGGGTGCCTGCCGGCGGGCTGAACTTGTAGGTCCAGTAGCTGGTGCCGTCCGCGAACCGCCAACCGCCGTCGGCGCTGCTCGAACCGTCGGCGTCGAAGAGGTAGGGCTGTTCGGCCGGCGTGGTCGGTTGGAACGCGGCGATGACCTGGCCGTCGGCGATCACCGTCACCTGCTGCACCGACGGCCCCCAGCCGTCGTTCGAATAGGCGTTCTGGAACCGGAGATAGACGGCGTCGCCGCCGAGCTGTCCGGTCAGGTCGAAGGTGTAGGTGGCTTTGTTGGACGCGTCGTGCACGTGCTGGTCGACCTTGCCGAGCGTCGTCCAGACGACGCCCGGCACCGACACGGTCTGGCCACCCGGTATGCCGGTGAGCATCCGGTGGTTGCAGCGCGGCCAGAGGTTCGCCAGCTGCCAGGTGTAGGCGTCGACCCGTCCGGCGAATCGTCCGCGGAGATCGTCGACGACGGTGAGCTGTAGCGACTCCGCCTGCTCGGGTGTGGCGATCACCGCGCCGCGCAGGCCGGCCAGGGTGGTGGCCACATTGACCGAGTCCGGTACGTCGATGTCGTACAGGACGGCGCCGGAGAACTCCTGCCGGTAGCGCTCCACCAGGCTGAGCGGATCCTCGACGCTGCGCTGCGGAAGCCGAACCGTCTCGAGCCAGGTCTGATCGGTGCCGTCCGCGGCGAGCAGCGTCCAGATTCGCGGTTGGCGCCGGTTGACGATTCCCTGCAACGTGGTCAGCAGCGCCTGGTCCCTGCCGTTGAGCTTCGTGAGATCGACGACGTCGAGCCGCTCCGGCCTGGGGAACTGTGGCAGCACCGGGCGCCCGGACCAACTCGCGGCCGGCAACGCGTCGGCGCTGACTCCGCCTGTGCCGGCAAGCGCCGCGCCTGCCACCGTTCCGGCCGCCAGCTTCAGAAATGTCCGTCGGGACGCGTCCACTGTTGTCTCTCCCTCGGGGACCGGTTCTGGGCAGCTCGGCAGTTATGACAACGCTGTCGGGAGAAGCTTCGAGTGTTCCCCGACACCGGCGGCCCAGTCAAGGATGGGTGTTTGGCCCCGATACGGGGAGGCGCCGTGGGACGGTCTGGATGACCTCTAGTCCGGATCGCACGAGGAAGACGCACTACGCGCGGAACCTGACGGCTTGACGCGGTTGGGGTTCGCTCCTAGCGTGCTCTCCTGACAACGTTGTCGGACTGAGGCACTTCCGCGGCGAGGTTGGAGTGGACCGTGAATTCTCCCGACCGGCACGACCATGCAGCCGCCCCGAGCTGGACCGCGACGCGCTCGCGTGGCTCCGAGGCGGCGCGGATCAGATGGCCTCTTACCCGCCGCCGCTTCGCGGCAACAGCGGTCGTCGTCGCCACGACGCTCGGGATGGCCGTCGCGCAGATGTCAACATCGGTGGCGCAGGCGAGCCCGGGCGATGGACCGACCGATTTCTCGTCGTCCTTCGAGACCGGTCAACCTCAGCCCACATGGACGAGCACTCTCGAGGCGGACAGCAAGGGCGTCACGAAGGCGTGGGGCGTCACCATGACGACCACCGTCGGCTCCGGGCCCAGCAATGGCTACAACATCAGACCACAGGTCGGCTGGACGGGCGTCGCGTCCCTGCACTACGCCGGCCGCCAGAGCACGGCGCAGGAGGGCTGGGCCTACGACAAGCTCTATGACGTCGACATCCCCGTCACGTCGACGACCGAGCTGTCCTACATGGTGTTTCCGGAGGCTACGTCCGGCGACAGCAGCGACCCCAGCACCTACGCGGCGGTGGACCTGGCGTTCACCGACGGCACCTACCTTTCAGACCTCGCAGCCGTCGACCAGCACGGCAAGACGCTGAGCCCGCGCGGGCAGGGGGCCTCGAACGTCCTCTACGTCGACCAGTGGAACCACGAGGTGTCAGGCATCGGCGCCGTGGCCGCAGGCAAGACCATCGACCGCATCCTCGTCGGCTACGACAAGCCCACCGGGCCCGCCGACTTCAGCGGCTGGTTGGACGACATCGCGGTCACCGCCGCGCCCGTCCACAACACCTCGACGCACCCGTCCGATCACGTCATCACGACCCGGGGCACCAACGCCGGCAGCAGCTTCTCGCGAGGCAACAACTTCCCGGCGACCGCGGTACCGCATGGCTTCAACTTCTGGGCCCCGGCGACGGATGCCGGGTCAGACCAGTGGTTCTACCAGTACCAGCGGCAGAACAATGCCCAGAACCTGCCGACGATCCAGGCGTTCGCACTCAGCCACGAGCCCAGTCCCTGGATGGGCGACCGGCAGACGTTCCAGGTCATGCCGGAGAGCGATGCGGGAACGCCTACCGCCGACCGGTCGGCGCGCGCATTGGCGTTCGACCACGCCGACGAGGTCGCCCAGCCGCACTACTACGGCGTCAAGTTCCAGAACGGCATGAAGACCGAGATCACGCCGACCGACCACGCGGCGATGTTCCGGTTCACGTTCACCGGTGACTCGTCCAACCTGGTCTTCGACAACATCAACAATGACGGCGGCCTCACCCTCGACGCGGCCGGCGACGGCATCAGTGGATACGCCGACGTATCGTCGGGCGGCAACTCCGCCGGCATGACGAGGATGTTCGTCTACGCCACGTTCGATCAGCCGGTGGTCGCCGACGGGATGCTCGCCGGCGGTGGTGGCAGCAACGTCACCGGGTACGTGAAGTTCGATACGACCGCGTCCAAGGTCGTGACGATGCGCATCGCGACCTCGCTCATCAGCGTCGCCCAGGCCAAGCACAACCTGGACCTGGAGATCTCGGCCAGCGACACGTTCGATTCGGTGAAGGCACGCGCGCAGGCCCTGTGGGACAAGGTGCTCGGCGTGATCACGGTCGAGGGAGCCAACGACGACGCTCTGACGACGCTCTACTCCAACCTGTACCGGCTCAACCTCTATCCCAACTCGGCGTACGAGAACACCGGCACCGCCGCCGCCCCGGTGTGGAAGCACGTCGTGCAGTCGACCGACTCGTCGGACCCGGCTCCGCCCGGGACGACCACGACCCAGACCGGGGCGCCCGTCGTCGACGGCAAGGTCTACGTCAACAACGGGTTCTGGGACACCTATCGCACCGAGTGGCCGGCCGATTCCCTCCTCTACCCGTCGCAGACGAGCGAGATGATCAACGGATTCGTCCAGCAATACAAGGACGGCGGCTGGATCTCGCGGTGGTCCTCGCCCGGCTACGCAAACATCATGACCGGGACGAGCTCTGACGTCGCCTTCGCGGACGCGTACATCAAGGGCGTGCCGGGCATCGATGTCCAGGCGATGTACAACGCCGCGCTGAGGAATGCCTCGGTAGCTCCGCCCAACCAGAACGTCGGCCGCAAGGGGTTGAGCGAGTCGGTCTTCCTCGGCTACACGCCGACCTCGACTCCGGAGAGCGCCTCGTGGTCGCTCGAGGACTACCTCAACGACTACGGCATAGCCCAGATGTCGAAGAAGCTCTACGACACCACCGGCACGAACGACCCGCGCCATCAGGAGTACGCCGACAACTACACGTACTACCTGAACAGGGCGCAGGACTACGTCAACCTGTTCAACCCTGCGGTCGGTTTCTTCGAGGGCAAGAGCTCTTCGGGGGCATGGCGGCAGTCGACCGCCGACTTCGATCCTCGCGTGTGGGGCAACGAATACACCGAGACCGACGGGTGGAACTTCGCCTTCCACGCCGTCCAGGACGGGCAGGGCCTCGCGAACCTCTACGGAGACAAGGCAGCGCTCGGCGCGAAGCTCGACGCGTTCTTCAGCACTCCGGAGACCGCGACCTTCCCCGGCTCGTACGGCGGCGTCATCCACGAGATGCGCGAGGCCAAGGCGGTTCGGCTCGGGCAGTGGGGACTCAGCAACCAGGTCTCGCACCACATTCCCTACATGTACGACTACGCCGGTCAACCGTCGAAGGCGGCGGCCGTCGTCCGCGAGGCGCTGTCGCGGACGTTCGTGGGCAGCGATATCGGAGAGGGCTACCCCGGCGACGAGGACAACGGCGAGATGTCGGCGTGGCAGATCTTCAGCTCGCTCGGCTTCTACCCGCTGCAGATGGGCTCGCCGACCTACGCGATCGGTTCGCCGCTCTACACCAAGGCGACGATCCACCTGGAGAACGGCAAGGACATCGTCATCAACGCCCCCAACAACAGCGCGCGGAACGTCTACGTTCGGGGGCTGAAGGTCAACGGGGTGGCGCAGTCGAAGACCTACCTCACTCAGGCCCAACTGGCCAACGGCGCTGTTCTTGACTTCGACATGGGTCCGCAGCCCTCGGCGTGGGGGACGGGCGACCAGGACGTGCCGCCGTCGATCACGACCGGTACGTCAGCCCCGTCTCCACTGCAAGACCTGACCGGGCCCAGCCACGGCACGGCGTCGAGCAGTGACGGCACCGATGCATCGAAGCTGTTCGACAACACGTCCGCCACCGAGAAGACGTTCGCGACGAAGACCCCGTCGGTGACGTGGGACTTCGCCGCCGCAGGTACCGGTACGGCCACGTACTACACGCTCACGTCCGGGTCACAGGCAGGCGACCCGGCGAGCTGGGTGCTCGAGGGCTCGATGAACGACGTCCAGTGGACGTCGCTGGACCGGCGCAGCAACGAGAAGTTCCAGTGGCGCCGTTACACCAGAGCGTTCCCGCTGACGAATTCGAAGGATTACCGCTATTACCGGCTGAGGGTCACTGCGAATACCGGCGAGTCGACGACCTCGCTGTCCGAGATCGAACTGCTCGGCGAGCCTCCGGCGACGGACAGCACGCGGTCGTTGTCCGCGGCCCTGTCGCCGCCGCAGAGTGTGGTGATCCCGTCGGCAAGTGCTGCCGCGACGGTGAAGTTGACACTCGACGTGCTGGCCACGGCGCCCGGCGATGCCCGGGTCAAGGTGAGCACTGAGGCACCGACCGCGTGGACGGTGACGCCGTCGTCAACCGTGCTGACGTTGCACTCCGGCGGTAGCCCGGCTGAGGGGACGGTGCCGCTCAGCGTGACCGTACCGGCGGGTACGGCGGACGGGACGTACACCGTTGCCGCGACCGTCAGCGCGTCCGGTGCCACGGCCATGCGCGCGGTCGCGACCGTGAACGTCGCGCACACGATCGACTTCGACACCGGGACAGCGGCCGAGCTGCCCTGGTTGTGGGACGCGGACAGCTCGCAGATCGACGGCGGGGGCAACCGCTTCGCGGACAACGACCACTACTTCGTCTACCGGTTCCCGCTGCCGGCCGACACGACCGCGGGCACGGTGACGCTGTCGATCGACGCCGAGTTCCTCGTGCAGGCCAGCTCGGACGGCCAGCACTGGACGACGGTGCTGACCGAGACCCGCGAGATCCGCGACGGGTCGAACAAGGCCGACCGCACCGTCGACATCGCACCGTTCCTCGGTACGGACAAGACCGTCTACATCCGTGTCGCGGACAGCTTCCCGCAGGACGGCTGGGGCGGCCGCGTCTCGCACGTCAACGTGACCTTCAACTGACATCGAGGACTACGGCCATGTCTGAACAGACGATTTCCCGTCGGATCGCGGTCATCACGGTTGGCGCGGTGATCCTCGCCGGGGCCCTCGCCGTCCCGGCCGTCGCCGCTGCCCCCGCAACGGACCTGACCTCGCTGGTCAACCCGTTCGTCGGGACGCAGAACTTCGGCAACACCTTCCCGGGGGCGTCGATGCCGTTCGGCATGGTCCAGGAAAGCCCCGACAACGGCGGCGCGACCGGATACGACTACGACACCGGCACGATCTACGGCTTCAGCCAGACCCACCTGTCCGGCGTCGGGTGCGGCATGGAGGGTGAGCTGCCGCTGATGCCGACCACGGGCGCGATCACGACGACCGACTACCGGTCCTATGCGTCTGACTACTCGCACAGCGACGAGCAGGCGCAACCCGGCTACTACCAGGTGCACCTCGCGAAGTACGACGTGGACACCGAGCTGACCGCGACGGATCGCACCGGCTGGCAGCGCTACACCTTCCCGGCGGGGTCGCAGGCCAACGTGCTGTTCAACACGGGCAAGGCCAACATGAGCGTGTTCGACTCCTACGTGAAGGTCGTGGGCGACGACACCGTGGAGGGCTACATACACGACGGGCATTTCTGCGCCGGCCACGACGAGCACACGCTCTACTTCGTGGCCCATTTCGACCGGCCGTTCTCGTCGTACGGCACCTGGCAGGGCGACTCGGTGACCGCCGGGTCGCGTGACTCCGCAGCCGGGCAGGCGAGCAACGGAGCGTACGTCGGCTTCGACACCGCGACCGACCGCACGGTGACCGCCACGATCGCCTTGTCCTACACGGGAATTGCCGGTGCTGAGAAGAACATGACCGCCGAGGCGTCCGGCGTCGACTTCGACAGCGTGCGGCAGGCCGCGCACGACGCGTGGAACACCCGCCTGGGCCAGATCGAGATCTCCGGCAGTACGCACGATCGGCAGGTGTCGTTCTACACCGCGCTCTACCACTCGATGCTCGGGCCGAACCTGGTCGGTGACGTCGACGGCCGGTACATGGGCTTCGACGGCACGGCGCACCTGGCGCAGGACTACACCCCGTACGCCAACCTCTCGCTGTGGGACACGTATCGACCGCAGAACCAGCTACTCGAACTGCTCGCTCCGGACGTGTCGCGCAATGTCGCGCTGTCCATCCTGGCCGTCCAACGCGAGGGCGGCTGGCTGCCCCGATGGCAGTTGCTCAACGGCGAGACCAACATCATGACCGGCGACCCGGTCACGCCCTTCCTGGTGGAGAACTGGTCGCAGGGGCTGCTCGCCGGCCACGAGGAGGAGGCGTACCAGGCGCTGCGGAAGAACGCGACCGAGGTGCCGCCGGCTTCGGTGCCGCAGAACGGCCGCCTCGGCAATCCGTGGTACACGACCCAGGGCTACGCCCCGTGCATCCCGAACCATGTGCCGGCGAAGGGTGGCGACGACGACCTGCAGCACGGCGCGTCCGCCACGCTGGAGTATGCCGTCGCCGACGCGGCACTGTCGCTGATGGCCAACGCACTCGGCCACAAACAGGATGCCGCCCTGTTCGCTGGGCGCGGGCAGAACTACCGCTCGGTCTGGGACAAGAGCACCGGCTTCTTCCGGCCGCGCACCGCCGACGGCATCTGGTTCTCGCCGTACGACCCGGCAACGGCGTCGAGCTGCTTCCACGAAGGCGACGCCTACCAGTACCAGTGGCTGGTGCCGCAGGATCCGGCCGGCAACATCACCTTGCTCGGTGGGGCATCTGCTGCGACGAAACGACTCGACGACTTCTTCGCCTACAGCGACCTGCTCACTGATCCCGCCGGCACCGCGCGCACCAAGTGGGTCGGCGCGGCATACGACTACTACGGCGCAACGACCTACAACCCGAACAACGAGCCAGACCTGATCGCGCCTTACACCTATTCGTGGACCGACCGGCCCGACCACACCGCCACCGTCGTGCACGCCGCGGAGACGCTCTTCACCAACGCGCCCAATGGCATGACCGGCAACGACGATCTCGGCGCCATGTCGAGTTGGTACGTCTTCAGCTCGCTCGGCATCTACCCCTACATGTCGGGTGGGCGGTTCTTCACCATGACGTCCCCGCAGTTCCCGCACGCCGTCGTGCACATTGCCGACGGCCCACGGCAGGGCGGCGCGCTGGTCATCGACGCGCCCGGCGCCGGCGCCGACGCGAGCTACATCACCCAGGCCAGCGTCGCCGGCAAGCAGTGGACGAAGAGCTGGGTGTCCGACGACGCCGTCGAGCACGGCGGCACCATCGATCTCACCCTCTCCTCCTCGCCGCCGACCGGGCAGGGCGCGTGGGGCACCGGCAAGACCGACCAGCCGCCGTCCGTCGACGGCGGGACGAGCGGACTGCCGCGGCAGATGTCGGCCGCCTTCTCGCCGCAGCAGAGCGTGGTCATGCCGTCGGCCGGCGCCGCGGCGACGACGAAGCTGACGTTGGCTGTGCAGGCCACGGCGCCGGGCGACGCCCGAGTACAAGTGAGTGCGACGTCGCCGTCCGGGTGGTCTGTGACGCCGTCGACGACAGTGCTCACCTTGCACCCCGACGGCACTCCGGACGAGGGCATGGTGCCGCTGAGCGTGACCGTACCTGCGGGTACGGCGGACGGCGATTACGGCGTGACGGCGACTGTCAGCGCGTCCGGTGTGCCGACGGTGCGCACGGCCGCAACGGTACGCGTGGCCCACGCGATCGACTTCGACACCGGAACGGCTGCCGAGCAACCGTGGCTGTCCGACGCCGACGGATCGCAGAGCAGCGGTCCGGGCAACCGTTATGCCGACAACGATCACTACTTCGTCTACCGGTTCCCGCTGCCCGCCGACGTGACCGCGGGCACGGTGACGCTGTCGATCGACAACGAGTTCCTGGTGCAGGCCAGCTCGGACGGCCAGCACTGGACGACGGTGCTGACCGAGAGCCGGGAGATCCATGACGGGTCGAACAAGGCCGACCGCACGGTCGATATGGGGCCGTTCCTCGGTACGGACAAGACCGTGTATGTCCGCGTCGCGGACAGCTTCCCCCAGGACGGCTGGGGCGGCCGCGTCTCGCACGTCAAGGTCACCCTCGGCGGACGGTAGCCGCTCACCCTCGTTCGGCGGCCTCACTGCCCGCCGGTTGAACGGGGGACTGCTCGACCAGCCTTCGGGCGAGACCTGAGTGCGTGATCAACCCATTGACGAGTCCGCTGCGCAATGCAGCGACCGTCGCATCGGCCTTCGCCTCGTCATAGGCAATCGCCAGGACGTTGTCGATCTTGGACAGCTCGTCGGCTGATATCCCCACGATGCGCCGGCTCAGCGGCGGGCGCACCGCTGCGCCGAGTTGATCCACGAACACACCGGAGATCTCCGCGACGACTCCTGAGCGAGCGGTCAGATCCCGATCGACCTGCTCCACGCTGTCATGGATCGTCGACAGGCCCGGCAACCATGCACCGACCCCGACCACAGCGACGGATACCTTCGGCACGAGCGACATCGCCCGCACGACCTCGGGTTGTTTGCGTAGCACCCTCGCAGTGGCCGCGTCGGGAACGACCATCGGCGCGTAGAAGACGTTGGGCGACCCACCGCCGAGCCGGGCGATCTTGCGCACCAGGCCGAGGACGTCGCCGCCGTCCGGCCTCGAGATCGCGCCGCTGAGTTGCACTACCTGACACGCGACGAATCGTTGCAGCGCTTCGCCGACTGCGCTCGCCGATCGTGACCAGGCAATGCCGAGGACGTCCTCGGGCGTCACGATCTCCAGGAGCAGATGTGCCGCGGACTCACCCAGCTGGCGCCGAAGTTGTGCATGGTCCTCGTCGGCAACGTCCAGTACGACGGCATGCTTCAGACCCCAGCTGGACTGCAGTTGAAGCGAGAGCTCGGCATCCAGGCTGCCGACAGGGCGAATCTCGATGTTCACGACGCCGACGCGTCGGGCGGTGTCCAGCAGTCGGGCGACCCGGAATCGACTCATCCCGACCTCGTTGGCAATGTCGGACTTGGATCGGTCCTCGATGTAGTACATGCGCGCCACTCGCGCGGTCAAGATCGTCTCCGAAGGTCGCTCGGACAACACGCCCTCCTTCCGCCGGCGCTCATATGAGCGCCGATCGTATCAATTTGGCGTACCGCATTGACACTGACTCGCGCCACAGGGAGATTACGTCCAATGTCAATACGAGCCGGATGCCGCTCATTTGAGCGGGCTGGCCTGGTCACCCCTACATCCCCGGAGGGATCGATCACAATGAACGTGGCTGCCAATCGACCCAGGCTCATTCCGATTGCAGGCAGGCGACGGCGGGTTGTCCAGCTCGTTGCGGCGGCGTCCGTCGTGACGCTGGCGCTCGCGGCGTGCAGCTCGAGCAAGAAGTCGAGTGGTGGCGGTGGCGGCGGCAGCACGGGCACGATCACCGTCGCCGTCGTCGACAACCCGTTGATGAGCACGATCCAGAAGTTGACGCCGGCAGGCTTCACTGCTGCGCATCCGGGCATCAAGGTCAAGTTCGTGACCTTGGACGAGAACACGCTGCGCGACCAGGTGACCAAGGACGTCGCCGCGGGTGGCGGTCAGTTCGACGTTGTCATGATCGGCCCGAACGACATCCCGACGTGGTCGAAGAACGGCTGGATCAAGGACCTGACGAAGGACGCAAGCGACCCGGCCTACGACGTGAACGACATCATCAAGCCCGTTCGTGACGCGTTGTCGTCCGACGGAAAGCTCTATGCCGTCCCCTTCTACGGCGAGTCGTCGTTCCTGATGTACCGCAAGGACCTACTGGCGGCGGCACACGAGACGATGCCGGCCAACCCGACCTGGGACCAGGTCGCTGCGATCGCGCAGAAGCTCAATGACCCGGCCAAGGGCATGTCCGGGATCTGCCTGCGCGGCAAGACCGGTTGGGGCGAGAACCTCGCCGCGCTCGACACCGTGGTGAACACCTTCGGCGGGCAGTGGTTCAACACGAGCTGGGAGCCGCAGCTGACGGCGGCGCCGTTCAAGCAGGCCGTCAACTTCTATGTCGACCTGATCAAGAAGGCCGGCGAGCCGGGAGCCGCGAACGACGGCTTCAACGAGTGCCTGAACAACATGCAACAGAGCAAGTCCGCGATGTGGTACGACGCCACCGTGGCGGCATCGACGCTCGACGCGTCGCCGAGCCCGATCGCCGGCAAGCTCGGGTTCGCGCCGGCACCGGTCGTCAAGACGAGCGCGTCCGGTTGGCTGTGGGCGTGGGCGCTGTCGATCGAAGGCTCATCGAAGCACCAGGCCGCCGCTTGGCAGTTCATGAACTGGGCGACGTCGAAGGACTACATCAAGTACGACGCGCAGAAGAACGGCTGGGCCGCGGTACCTCCGGGCACCCGGGTCTCCACCTACGAGAACCCCGAGTACCAGAAGGCCGCAGGAGCGTTCGCCGCGCTGACCCTGCAGTCGATCCAGTCGGTGAACGTCAACCACCCCGGAGTCGCTGACCAGCCCTACACCGGCATCCAGTACGTCGGCATCCCGGAGTTCGCCGACCTGGGCACCAAGGTGTCCCAGGAGATAACCGCGGCTATCGCCGGGCAGGAGTCCGTGGACTCAGCCTTGAACAAGAGTCAGGGCTACGCCCAGCAAGTTGCGCAGTCCTACAAGTAGTCGCCATAAACACAGTCCCCGGCGGGACTTGCTGGACGGTTCCGCCGGGGGAGGGACAGCCTTCGAGGGAGGCCGCGTGACTCCTCCGACAACGACCCTGGCCCCACCAGCGGTCTTAGCTGAGCGCACCGTCGCCCGGTCGCGACGGGGTGACGGCTGGATACGCCGGGTGCCGCTACTTCCCGCGCTGACCTTCATGGTCATCGTCACGCAGATTCCGTTCCTGCTCACTGTCTGGTACAGCCTGCAGTCGTGGAATCTGCTTCACCCCGGCACGAAGCACTACGTCGGCCTCCGCAATTACAAGACGATCTTCTCCGACCACATCTTCCGCACCGCCGTGGTGAACACCGTCGTCTTCACCGTGGCGCCGGTCATCTTGGCCATCGTCATCGGCACCGGCATCGCCTTGTTGCTCGACCGGAAAGTGTTCGGCCGCGGCTTCCTCCGCACGCTGATCGTGAGCCCGTTCCTGGTCATGCCGGCCGCGGCCGCGCTGGTGTGGAAGTTCACCATCCTCGACCCGGTGTTCGGCGTCCTGAACTACTTCCTCAAGCCGTTCGGAGTACACAAGGTCGACTGGATCAACAGCCATTCGCAAATGACGATCATCACGGTCCTGACCTGGCAATGGACACCGTTCATGGTTCTCATCGTCCTTGCCGGGTTGCAGTCGCAGAGCCAGGACATCCTGGAGGCCGCTCGGGTCGACGGCGCTGACGGATTGCGCATCTTCCGGTCGATGACCCTGCCGCATCTACGTCCGTACCTGGAACTCGGAGTCCTACTCGGCTCCATCTACATCGTGCAGGCCTTCGACGCGATCTTCATGATCACCTCGGGAGGTCCGGGCCAGAAGACGACCAACCTGCCGTTCTACCTCTACGAAGTGGCGTTCCGCGGCTTCGATATCGGTCGCGCGTCCGCGATGGGCGTCGTGGTGGTCATCGCGACGATCATCATCGCCACGCTCGCCCTTCGCCTGATCTCCAATCTGTTCAGCGACGAAGGGATGGCCGGACGGTGAACACGACACAAGGTGGCCAGCGGACCAGGCTGCCGAGCCGGCTCGTACTCGGCATCATCACCTGGGTCATCGTGCTGATCTTCTTCTTCCCGGTCTTCTGGATGGCCCTGACCGGTTTCAAGCACGAGCAGGACGCCGCAACGAGTACCCCGCATTTCATCTTCACGCCGACCTTCGACGAATACTCCGCGGTATGGAACAGGGGCCTGCGGTCCTACCTGGAGCATTCGATCACGATCAGCGTGACATCGACTTTGATCGTCCTGTTGCTCGCGCTTCCCGCGGCCTACGCGCTGTCGATCCGCCCGGTACGAAAATGGCGCGACGTCTTGTTCTTCTTCATCTCGACGAAGATGCTGCCGATCGTCGGAGCGATCATCCCGCTGTACATCATCGCGAAGAACCTGCACCTGCTCGACAAGCAGCTGGTCCTGATCATCCTCTACACGTCACTGAATCTGCCGATCGCCGTCTGGATGCTGCGCTCGTTCCTGCTCGAGGTACCGGCAGAGATCATCGAGGCAGCACAAGTCGACGGGGCCGGCCTGCCACGACAACTGCGCTCGATCATCATGCCGATCATCAGCCCCGGACTGGCCGCGACCGCACTGATCTGCTTCATCTTCGCGTGGAACGAATTCTTCCTCGCCGTGAACCTGACTACCACGAATGCCGCCACCGTGCCGATCTTCCTGGTCGGCTTCGTGGCGCCCGAAGGGCAGTTCTGGGCGCACCTGTCGGCCGCGGCAACGGTCGCCTGCCTGCCGGTTCTCCTCGCGGGATGGGCCGCCCAGGACAAGCTCGTCCGCGGCCTGTCAATGGGCGCGGTGAAGTAGGGAAGTCCGCACCACCTTGCCGATGTCCGTTGCTTCGCGCCGAGGTGCCGTCCGTCAAAGGAGAATTCGACAATGCAAGCAGCGGTGATCAAAGCCGTCGGCGAAGTCGCCGTGATGACGGTCGACGATCCGACGCCGCGACCGCGAGACGTCGTGGTGGAGGTCGCCGCCTGCGGAATATGCGGAACCGACCTGCACATCCTCGACGGTGAGTTCGCGCCGTCGCTACCGATCATTCCCGGACACGAGTTCGCCGGCACGATCGTGGCGGTCGGCTCCCAGGTGACCGAATTGAAGACCGGTCAGCGAGTCGCCGTCGATCCCTCTCTGTACTGCAACGAATGCCACTACTGCCGCTTGGGCCGGAACAACCTCTGCGAACGATGGAACGCGATCGGCGTCAGCGTGCCAGGAGGCGCCGCCGAATTCGCTCTCGCCCCGGTGGCCAACTGTGTCGTGCTACCCGACGGCGTCCGCGTCGAGGACGCCGCGCTCATCGAGCCGCTGTCGTGCGCGATCCGCGGCTATGACGTCCTCACGTCCCAGCTCGGATCGCACGTCCTGATCTACGGCTCGGGAACGATGGGCCTGATGATGCTGGAGCTGGCGAAGCGGTGCGGAGCGGCATCAGTCGACGTCGTCGATCTGAACCCGTCCCGGCTGGAGACCGCGGTTGCTCTCGGTTGCTCGAACGCCGTGACCTCGGCCGCAGAGCTGGACCGGCCGCGCGGGTGGGAACTCGTCGTCGACGCGACCGGTGTCGTCGCCGCCATCCAGGACGGGCTGACGCGAGTGGCGCCGGGCGGCACGTTCCTGCAGTTCGGCGTCACGGCGACGTCGGCCAGGGCCGAGATCGAGCCGTATCGCATCTACAACGAAGAGATCACCATCACGGGCTCGATGGCCGTGTTGCACAGCTTCGAACGGGCCGCCGAACTCTTCTCCGCGGGTCTGCTCGACCCGGAGATATTCATCAGCCACCGGATGCCCCTCAGTGATTTCGGGGAGGCGCTCGCGCTCTTCCAACGCGGGGTAGGGCGCAAGATTCAGCTGATTCCGTGATCCGGATGTCTGAGCAGACGTCGCGCCACGCAGCGGCGCCGACGGATCGGTGGCTCCGGCCGACGGCTAGTTGAAGCCGAATCCCGGTGGGAGCGGTTCCTGCCGGAACAGTCCGGCTGGGACCGCGTCGGCCAGCGCCTGGTAGCCGGTCGGGTTCAGGTGCAGATGGTCGCCGACGTCGAAGGCCGGGAGGATCTGCCGGGGGTTCTGCGGGTCGCGTACGGCGAGGTCGAAGTCGATCACGGCGTCGAACCGACGACTGGTGCGGATCCAGTCGTTGACGGTCTGCCGGGCCGCTTCGCGCAACCCCTGCGCGTCGTCGTAACCCGTGTTGCCGCCGAACGGCGTGATCGTCGCGCCGTACACGCGAATGCCCTTCGCGTGCGCTCGGGTGACGATCTGGTCGTAGGCCGCGATCAGATCGGCTGCAACCTGCTTCTGCGCGGGCTCGGTTGCGTCGGCCGTGCCGATGTCGTTGACGCCCTCGAAAACGATCAGCCACTGGATCCCAGTCTGCGCCAGCACGTCGCGGTCCAGCCGGGCCAGGCCGTTGGGGCCCAGCCCGTCGTGCAGCACGCGGTTGCCACCGGCGGCCTGATTCAGTACTGCGACATCGGCGGTGTCCGGGTGCGACTGCAAGCGCTGCAACAACTGGTCCGGCCAGCGGTTGTTCATGTTGGTCGTGGAGCCTCGGCCGTCGGTGAGTGAATCGCCGAGCACCGCGACGCCTGTGGTGGTGCTCTTGGACCACACCTCGAGTCCGCTGAGGAAGTACCAGTGGTCGACGGGCGTCGCCGAAGGCAGATTCGAGTCCGCGACGTGATTGCCGGCAAGCAGATAGGACGTGGTGCGCGAACCCGGATGCGAGGTGATGCTGTTGGACGCCTGGCCGTCGGCCAGGTAGACGGTCACCGTGAGGTTGGACTCGGGCGCGAGATCAAAAGTCAACGGATCGGAAACTGCCTGCGCGCCAACCGGAATGTCCACAGTGGACCGCCCGTCGAACGTCACCGGCTGTGTCGTCCCGGCCTGAATCGCGCTGACCCCGGCCTGCCCGTTGAGCGGCAGCGCCACGGATACCGACGTGATCGGCAGATCCACACCGCCGAACGCGTTGGAGAAGCGCAGCCGCATGTGCTGTCCACCGACGGACGTGTGAATCGTCTGGCGCACCGTACTGTTCGCGAGGACGCGATTGTCCTGGGTGAACGGCGCGGGCGGCATGTTGCCGGGTTCGGTCAGTTGCGGCATCGACACCCAGGTATCGACCCAGTGCGACGCCATGCTCGGTGTCGCCGGGTCGCCGGCCGAGTTGCGGATCAAAGGCGATGCCGCCAGGGCAGCCGCGGTGAGGACGCCCGCCGCGATGACGCCGAGAGTCGATGACCTCTTGTTCATGAGTCGCCGTCCTTACGCGAGCCGGTGCGTCGCGCCGAAAGCGCCAAGGCTCAGATCCCGCAGCATGTCTGCGTACGCCGGCTTGGGGTTGAGACTGACGTCGTAGATGCATGCGTAGCCCTCACCGGTGAAGAAGCCGGGAATCCACGAGTTGGCGTCGCCGAATCCCCATACGGTGAAGGAGATGCATGCAGTGACCGCGAGGCACGCCTTGAGCATCTGCTCGTACTCGTAGGGCTGGGCGAACGTCGCGAGGTGGTCTGTCGGAACCTGGGTCGTGGGAGCGTCCACGAATGTCCGCACGTCCGCCTCGGTGATGGCGACCTTCAGGTCAAGGTCGGCGTAGCGCTGCAGATCCTGGGCCATCCGGGTGGGGAAGCCGTACTGCGTGTCCAGGTGGCCCTGGTCGCCGATGGCCTGGACGGGCACGCCCTGAGCCAGCATCTGCTGCACCCACGCGTACACGGCATTGCTCTTGGCGTTCGAGCCGTCCTCGCCGGCGATGTTGTAGTCGTTGTAGACGAGCAGCGCGTGCGGGTCAGCCGCGTGAGCCCACCGGAACGCGTCGGCGAGAATGCCCGCACCGAGATGGGACACCCAGAAGTCGTTGGGATTGATCATCGACGGGTTGGAGTCGGTGAAGAACTCGTTGGCGACGTCCCACTGCCAGATCTTTCCCTTGAAGTGGGTGGCCTCGTCGGTGATGTGCTTGTGCAGGAGATCCCGCAGCTGCGCGTTGCTGATGGTGCCGTCGCTGACGCCGGTGGTCAGCCAGCCGGGCAGCTGGTTGTGCCACATCAAGGTGTGCCCGCGCACGAGCTGGCCGTGCTGCTGGGCGAAGGTCACGAGACGGTCCGCCGCGGACCAGTCGTACGTGCCGCGCGTCGGCTCGACCACCTGCCACTTCATCTCGTTTCCCGGCGTCACGGTCGAGAACTGATCGCCGGTGATCTGCCGGTACGCGGCGTTGTCCAACTCGAAGGGCGTCACTGCCGTGCCGATGCGCAAGCCGATCTTCGACGCCACCGAGCGCAGCGAGTCCGGCGACGTGTTACCGCCGCCGCCGAAAGGCAGGGCGATGGCGGCGGTGCTGGCCACCAAGACGGTCGCCGCACCCGCGGCGATGGCGGTGAGATGACGGAGTTTCACGTCAGACCCCCTCAGCGAAAGGACGGTCACGGGTGTCCCCGCACGCGTTAGGTGAACCGAAAGTTTCGGCCAGCATGTCGAGAACGCCTGAACCGTAGGCGTATGACCGGAGCACCGTCAAGAGGCCCGCGCACGTCGGCACCACGACCGAGCCCCTTGACTTACCGGCCTCGGAGCGCTCATTGGCTGGCGTTTGAGCCAAAACATTGCGATAGAACTTTCGAGCCGATCTCAGCGACTGCGGCCGCCAAACCTGCGAGGTCGGACCCGCAAGACAAGCCACTCGACGCGCACGTTGGCCGGTCGGGACCTTCGCCTCTAGGACCCACCCGAGAACGCGAGCAAGGTGTGTGCCGCCATACGCGATACGTGAACGCCTGACCCCGGGGACACACGCAGACATTTGCTCGACCATCCCTCGGCGTTCGGCGAGACGCCAGGAGGGGTCCCGATGTCAAAGCGTCTGATCTTGTGCTGTGACGGCACGTGGAACACGGCGGAGCAGAAGTCACCGACGAACGTCACGAAGCTCTACGACGCCCTCGCTCGCGAGGATGCGGCAGGCACCGAGCAGCGCTCGTTCTATCACGCCGGCGTCGGGGTGCAGTCGTCAGAACGCATTCGAGGAGGCGCCTTCGGGTTCGGCCTGTCGCGCAACGTCAAGGACACCTACCGCTTCATCGTCGAGAACTTCGAGCCTGGCGATGAACTGTTCCTCTTCGGCTTCAGTCGCGGGGCATTCACCGCACGCAGCACGGCGGGATTCGTCCGCAACTCCGGGATCCTGCGACGCGAGAACATCGACCGGGTCGACCAGGCATACACGCTCTACCGAAGCCGATCCGCGCACCCCCGAGGCGAGGAAGCGCAGTCGTTCCGGGCCACCTACTCACACGAGACGCGCATCCGCTTCATCGGCGTCTGGGACACGGTCGGCGCATTGGGCGTCCCGCTGAGCCCGACTCGCTGGGTGAACTTCATCAACCGCAGATGGCAATTCCATGACACCGACCTGAGCACGAAGGTCGACGCGGCATTCCACGCTCTGGCGATCGACGAGAAGCGCCCGCCGTTCCGTCCGGCTGTCTGGTCGCAGCAGGCCGGTGCCGGCGACCAGCGACTCGAGCAGGTGTGGTTCGCCGGAGTGCACGGCGATGCCGGTGGCGGCTACCCCGACCACGCGCTCTCCGACATCGCCCTGCTCTGGATGGCCGACCGCGCGGCGTCGTGCGGCCTCGCATTCGACAGCGGTACGTTCACGGCCAAGCCGCCCGCCGCACCGAACTCGAAGGGTGCGCAGCACGAGACGCGGACGAAGTTCTACAAGTTGCTGCCTGCGTTCGTGCGACCCATCGGGGCGAAGGACGCCCCGCACGAGTCGGTCGCCTCGACCGCGGTCGAGCGGCACAAGGCAGCCGATCTCGCCTACTCGCCGCGTGGCCTCGTCGCCTACCTCGGCGGGCCGCACAACGAGACGCCCGTCTGAAAGAGAACTCCGTACGGCCCGGCTTGCGAGTCCGTCGAGCACGGTGTGGCGTGATGTGGACATTGTCCGGAGAATGCCGCTGCAGGCCCTTTCGGGCGAGACGACGCTGCTGGATGATATATCTTCCATCGCCCGATGACGGGCGTTCGCGTTTGACACCTAAGCAGCCGTAATAGCGGCATTTATGTATTTCGCGATTTCCATCGGGGCTAGATCGGAGACCGCACGTGAGAACGACGATCGCGATCGCCCGTCATGCTTATCCGCCGACCGGTCCTCGCATACGGGCGGTCTGGCGGTGACAGCCGGTGCGCGACGACGAGTCCCGGCAGCATCCACTCAGCCACCTGCCGCTGATCCCGCCTACGCGGTCCCTTCCGAACGCGACGTGAGGCGTGGCGCGGGCACCGCCGGGCCACGAGCAAGGGCACTGCATTCGCGCACCGGCGCGGCAGGCTCGGTTCGAGGGCTCGGCTACCGCGCGCTTCGCGTACTGCTCGATGTCGTCGACGGCGGCGAGATCATGCCGCTGTCCGGTCCCTATCGGGCAGCGATCGGCCGCGTGGGAACGATGGACACCCAGAACGTCTTCGCTTCGGTACTCACGGCCGCGGAGCGCGCCGAGCTTCTCGATCCCGGATTGAACGACGCGCACGCGCTGTACCACGCGACGGAGGATGCGCTGGTCGGAGTGCTGCGAAATCCGGCGGGTCTGCGCTCGACGCTTCGCACAGCAGCCCTGGTCTATTCGATCCTCCGCGGCCCACGACTACTCGGCATGGAAGGCGAACGAGACTGGATCGCGGTCGCGATGTTCGGCTCAATCGGCGCGCCCCGTGCCGCGTGGGAACATGACGCCGTCGGTCTGGGCATTTTCAACCTTTGATCCGAGATCGGATCGCGCCGCGAATGAGTACGACAGGCGTTGACATACACCGACTACAGCAATTATTCTCCGATATTGCGACTTGTTCGTCGCAAATCGGCGTAGAGTTCATCAGTCCACAGAGGACGCCGCGAACGGCGGGTCCTCTGTTTTGCGTTCCTGCCCGGCTCCGGGCGGCTTCGGCCGTCTCGATGCCGGATCAGGCATTGCAAGAGCCCAGCCTCTCCGCGGCGTAGCGCTCGTAACGACGCCGCCGTACTGGCGTCGATTGGTCCGCAGCGACCAACCGACCAGCCCGCGAGCGTCCATCCGGAACGACGTCGCCAGAGGAGAGGCAAGATGAATCGATCATTCTCAAGGCGGGGCACGGTGCTGACGCTGGCGACCGTAGCCGCGCTCGTCGTCGGGTTGCTCTCGGCCACGGCAGCGCACGCTGCCCTAGCCGGCGCGCCGCAGACCGCACCGGCCGCCGCGCCTGCACAAGCGCTGAAGCCGCACGTCACCGATGCGGCCAAGCACGACACGTCGCCACCGCTGCGGACGTTGCGACCGGCACGCGTCGCGCAGCCGAACTCGACGAACCCGGTACTGCCGCGCCTCGCAGTCCCGCACCCGCGCGACACAGCCGCGACGGCGGGAAGTGCCGACGTGCAGCACGCCGTGACCGCAGACACGATGCCCACCTTCGGCCAGAACTTCGAAGGTGTCGGCAACATCCAGGGCGTCCTTCCACCCGATACGCAAGGCGATGTCGGTAAGAACGACTACGTCCAGATGGTCAATCTCAGCTTCGCCATCTGGAGCAAGCAAGGAAACCTTCGCTACGGACCGGTGCCCAACACGACATTGTGGCAGGGGTTCGGCGGGCCGTGTGAGACGTTCAACGGGGGCGACCCGGTCACGATGTACGACGAGTCGGCTGACCGCTGGTTCATGAGTCAGCTGGCGTACCCGGGCGGCGCCGCCGGCTTCCACCAGTGCATAGCGATCTCGCAGACGTCGGACCCCACGGGGGCCTGGTATCGCTACGACTTCCTGTTCAGCCAGACCACCCTCAACGACTACCCCAAGTTCGGCATCTGGCCTGACGCGTACTACATGAGTGCGAACGAGTTCCTCAACGGCCAGACGTTCACCGGTGTCAGCACGATCGCGTTCGAGCGAGCGAAGATGTTGGCTGGCCTGGATGCGCGGCAGGTGACGTTCCACATCGGCAATGCGAGCGGTGTCTACGGGAGTCTGCTGCCGTCCGACGCCGAGGGCAGCGCCCTCGGATTCGACCCGCCCGCAGGAGCGCCGGACCCGTTCGTCATGTTCGACGACGACGCCTTCGGCTTCTCGCCGACCGATCGGATCCTGATGTGGGACTTCCACGTCGACTGGGCCAATCCCGCCAACTCGACGTTCGGGAACAACGGCGTCCCGAACCGCTTCTTCGAAACCGCGCCGTTCGACTCCAACCTGTGCAACTTCTCGCGCAGCTGCATTCCGCAACCAGCCACGTCGGTCGGGTTGGACACGCTCGCCGACAGGCTCATGTACCGCGCGTCCTATCGCAACTTCGGCGACCACCAGTCCCTCGTGCTCAATGACAGCGTCGACGTGAACGGCGCCGACCATGCCGGCATCCGGTGGTACCAGCTCAACGCGACGAACTCCGCATGGTCACTCGGGCAGCAGGGCACCTATGCCCCGGACTCGGACAACCGATGGATGGGCAGCGCAGCGCTGGACGCGTCCGGCGATATCGCGGTCGGCTACTCCGTATCAAGTTCCTCGACCTTCCCGTCGATCCGCGTGGCCGGCCGGCTGGCCGGCGATCCGGCCGGACAGCTGGCGCAGGGCGAGAGCACGCTGATCGCAGGCGGCGGCTCGCAGACCAATACCCAGTCACGCTGGGGCGACTACAGCGCGATGCAGGTCGACCCGAACGACGGGTGCACGTTCTGGTTCACCAGTGAGTACATGCCGACGACCAGCAACGCCGACTGGCACACCCGGATCGGATCCTTCAAGTTCCCCAGCTGCACTGCTGGACCGCATGGTGTCATCAGCGGCACGGTCACCGATGCGACGTCGAATCAGCCCATCACCGGTGCGGTCGTGTCGGCCGGCACGGCTAACACGACCACCGACGCTCAGGGTCATTACGCGGTGACGTTGCCCGTGGCCAGCTATGACGTGACGTTCTCCGCGTTCGGCTATACAACCAAGACGGTGACTGGCGTTGCCGTCACCGACGGCGGTACGACCACCGTGAACGCCGCGCTCGCCGCGAAGCCGACGGTCCATGTCACTGGCACGGTCACCGACGGCTCCGGGCACGGTTGGCCGCTCTACACCCGCATCGACATCACCGGCCGGCCGGGCGGCCCTGTCTGGACCAACCCGGCGACCGGGCAGTACAGCGTGGACCTGCCGCAGGACGACACGTACGGCCTGAAGCTCACGACCACGCTGCCCGGCTACGAGGTCGTCACCGACACGCTCGTAGTGGGCACGAGCAACGTGACGCACAACGTCGCCCTTCCGATCAGCGCGTCGTGCACGGCGCCCGGATACAGCTTCAACTTCGGCACGCCGTCGCTGAACGAACCGTTCGACGCGACCAGCCCACCCGCAGGATGGACCGTCGTCGACAACAAGGCCAACGGCGAGGTGTGGACGTTCACCAACCCGGGCGGCCGAGGCAACCTCACCGGCGGCGCGGGCAACTTCGCCATCATCGACTCCGATCACTACGGGTCTGGGCACAGCCAGGACAGCTCGCTGGTCAGCCCGGTGCTGGACCTGTCCAACGAGGCCAGCCCGGTGGTCCGTTTCCAGAACGACTACTTCGGGTTCCCGAACCAGACCGGCGACATCGACGTGACCACCGACGGCGGCCAGACCTGGACCAACGCCTGGCACCACGGGTCGGACAGCGTCCGCGGTCCGGATCTCGAGACGGCCGCCATCTCGCAGGCCGGCGGCCACAGCGCGGTACAGCTGCGCTTCCACTTCGTCAGCTCGTTCGGCTGGTGGTGGGAGCTGGACAACCTGGTCGTCCAGAACCGCAGCTGCGATCCCACCCCGGGTGGCCTCGTGGTCGGCAACGTCAACGACGCCAACACGGGCAGCGGCGTCAACGGTGCCACCGTGACGAGCACCGACAAGCCCGCTGACAAGGCCACGACGGCGGCGACGCCTGACGACCCGAACGTGGGCGACGGGTACTACTGGCTGTTCTCGTCGGTGACCGGATCGCATCCGTTCGCCACGACCAAGGCGCCTTACCAGAGCGCGAGCCAAGCGGTGAACGTCGCAGCCGACGGCGCCACCCGCGCGGACTTCAGCCTCAAGGCCGGCCGGCTGTCCATCAACCCGCAGTCGGTGTCGAAGTCCCAGGTGCTCGGTGGCACGACAACGGCGGCGGTGACGATCAGCAACACCGGCACCGCAGCCGCGGACGTGAACCTTTCCGAACGCAGCGGCGCGTTCAAGATCCTCACCATGCAGGGCTCGCCGCTGCGCCTCGTGCAAGGCGAGGACGCGGACGAGTTCACGCCCGAGTTCCTCGGTGACCAGCCGGTCGGCGACGAGCCCGGCGTGAACGCCGGAGCGCCGAAGGACCCGACGTGGTCGTCGATCGCGTCGTTCCCGAGCCCGATCATGGACAACGGCGCTGACTTCATCGATGGCAAGGAGTACTCCGTCGGCGGCATCGACGGCACCGGCGCCCTGACCGCCAAGGGCTACGTCTACGACCCGAACGCCAACGCCTGGACGGCGATCCCGGACATGCCCGCGGCGCGGGAGAAGCCGGGCGTCGCGGCGGCGAACGGCAAGCTGTACGTGTTCGGAGGCTGGGATCCGGCGGGCAACCCGATCGCCCGCACGGACGTGTACGACCCCGCGAGCAACAGCTGGAGCACGGTCACGCCCAACCCGCACCCGACCGCGGGTCCCGGTGTCGCCGTCGTCAACGGCACGGTCTACCTCGTCGGCGGCTGCACGAACGGCGCTTGCACGACGACGACGAGCGTCGTCAGCTATGACCCGAGCAGCGACAGCTGGAGCTCGACCGCGCCGTATCCGCACAACGATGCGTGGCAGGGCTGCGGTGGGATCGACGGAAAGGTGTACTGCGCAGGCGGTACCGACGGAGCCGCCACGTTCAAGAACGGCTTCGTCTACGACCCGGGTGCCGACTCGTGGAGTCCGATCGCCGATATGCCGATCGACCTGTGGGCTTCGGCGGCAGGAGGAGCGAACGGGTTGCTGCTCGAGAGCGGCGGCGTGACGAACGGATTCAGCACGGTCACCAACCAGGGCGTCGCCTACGATCCGTCGACGAACACCTGGACAGCGTTGCCGAACGCGCAGTTCACCCGCTACCGCTCCGGCGGCTCGTGCGGGTTCTTCAAGATCGGCGGTTCCTCGGGCGGGTTCAGCCCGACGCCTGACTCCGAACGGCTCTCCGATCTCGCGCAGTGCGGCGTGACCGACGTCCCGTGGCTGGCAGCAGCACCGACGACGGCCACCCTGCAGCCCGGGCAGAGCGTGATGGTGACCGCTACGTTGACCGCGACCACCGCGGCCAAGGTCACCCAGCCCGGTACGTACACAGCGCAGCTCGGCGTTGCGGCGAACGTGCCCTACCGGGTTGACCCGATCAACATCACGATGACGGTGACCCCCCCGAGCGGCTGGGGGAAGATCGCCGGCGTCGTGACGGGCGTCGACTGCAAGGGCAACGCGGCACCATTGCGCGGCGTGCAGGTGCAGGCCACCGGCAAGGCGTACGCGTTCTCCTTGTCGAGCGACACCGCCGGTGCCTACGCCTTCTGGGCTCCGGCCGCGAGCAACCCCTTCACGCTGATCGCCAGCAAGGACGGGTGGATCTCGCAGACGACCACGCTCAACATCAAGGCGAACAGGACGGTCACGGTCAACTTCACCGTGCATCCGGTGAACTGTTAGTCCCGGTCCACCGAGTGGGCCCGCTCCGCGAGGAGTGGGCCCACTCGTTACGAGACGACGACGGTCACGGTGAAGCTGCGCTGCGCCGGCGCGCACGCCATGGCCTCGCCGCAGATCGTCCGATGGGCGCTGAGCCACGCCTGCCCTGGCGCGCGGGCAAGAAAGTCCTGGCGGACGGTGCCGCAGCCGCCGCCGGGCACGCAACCGTTCGGCTGGGGCGAGTGTGAAGCACTGCCGAGCGGCGCGATGACGGCGCCGTCCGAGCTTCCGTCGATCGTCCAGTACGTGTTCTCGAGGACGACGTGCACGGTCTGCCCCACGGCCGCCCGGACGGTCCGGCCGTTGTCGGCGTAGCTGACCGTGGACGTCCCGCCCGGCGGTGTAGTAGCGCCCGCGGACGTCGGCGGTCCCGGACTGCCCGATCGCCGCGGCCCGGTAGTCGACGTGCAACCGGACACGCCGAGCAGCAGGCACGCCGCAGCCGCCGCTGCGGCCAGGGCGCGGCGAGGGGGCGCCGGGCGTCGTTGCCGGCGCCGCGCCGCCCCCTCACCAGCTCGCATCACTTGATTGTGACCACCAGGGTCTTGAACTCGGTCACCCCCAAGGTGAACGTGACCGTTGTCGACTTGCCGCCGGCGGTGACTGCCAGTGTGTAGTACGAACTGCGCTGGTTCACCGTGTCGGTCGCCGGCAGCGACTGATTCTCGTAGTGCCGCTTCGCGTTCGCGTCACACGACGTGGGGACCCCCGCGAGCGGGAGGTTCTTCACGTTGACGTTGACGTTCTGCGCCGTGCCGTGAGCGCTCAGCTTCAGCGCCGAGACACTCGGCATCGGGGTACCGGCCGCGTTCACGGCCAGCACTCTAATGCCGCGCTGGACGCCCTCACCGCACAACGGCACCGTCGCCGATGCGCCGCCCTCCGGATCGTTGTCGGAGACCGTCAGCGCGCCGATGAACTTGCCGGCCGAGGTCGGCCCGAACGTCACCGGTTCGGAGAAGTGATCGTTGGCCGCGTAGCGCGACGGCGGACTCGCCGGCCCCGGAGCGGAGTACGGCGCACCCGACGTGCCCAGCGTGTCGACGATCAGCTCGGCCTGACCGGTATTCGTCACGCTGAACGATGTCGTCTGCCCGGTGTAGCCGGACGGACCTTGCGACAGGATCACCGTCGGCCCGAACGCGAACGACGCTGGCTGCGCGAGGATCGCCGGCACGAGCCCGACGCCCGTGAGCGACACCGCCGCACTCGGATGGGCCGGATCACTCGAGCCGATCGTCAAGGTCGCGTTGCGTACGCCCGCCGACGACGGGTTGAACCGCACCGTGATGGTCACGATGCTGCCCGCCCCGATCGTCAGCGGCACCGACGGCGCGCCGACGAGTGAGTAGTCGCCCGCAGCCGGGCCGCTGATTGCGAACGACGTCACGGTCAGCGTGCAGTTGCCGGTGTTGCTGATGGTTACCGGCAGGTCGCGCGCATGCGGAGCGGTGCGGTTGTCTGTCGCCACCCCGCCGAAGTCCAGCGCGTTCGTGCCGACGGTGATCAGCGCCTGGCCGACACTTCCACTGATCGGCACCGACACCTGCGGGTTGACCGGGTCGTCCGTCGTCACGACGACTGTGCCGGTGACCGGCCCGCCGAACGGTCCGGACGGCGAGAACACGACCGTGAATGACAGGTGGGCGCCAACCGGCAAGGTCACCGGAACTGCCGGGATCCCCAGCACCGACAGGCCAGGCGTGCTACCTGCGCCGATCGCCACGCTCGTGATCGTCAGCGGTGCTGTGCCGACATTGGTCACGGTCAGTTCGCGCTGCACCGAATCGCCTGCGCAGACCGTGCCCAAGCCGAGCGCGCCCGGAGACAGCGCCACCTTGGGCAGGCCCACCGTGCCGGTCGCCGCCACGGCCACGCTCGGCGTGCTCGGGTCGTCGGTCGAGATCGTCAGCGTCCCGGTCCGCGGTCCGGGTGAGGTTGCGCTCTGCGGCGGCGCGAACGTCACCTCGACCGTGAGGCTGCCCCCTGGTGCGAGCACACCGCTGGTCGGCGATGACGGGCTGATGCTGTACGCCGGGTCGCCGCTGAGCGTCACGTTGTTCACGCCCAGGTCGGCCGTACCGGTGTTCTGCACGACGACGTTGCGCGACACAGCAGAGCCGCGCGGCACGGTGCCGAAGTTCAGCGATCCGCTGACAGTGACCTGGGGGAGCCCGACGTTGGCCGCGGCTGTGATCGTGTTCGTCGCGGTGAGCTGAGCGGTCGTCGGCTGGCCGAACGTGTTCGGCACCGTGTCGTCGGTGTCGATCACGAGCGAACCGGTCAGCGGCCCCGACGAGCTGGCATTGGCCGGCGGCGAGACGCTGACGTCGATGAGCATGGTGTCGCCCGCGGCCAGGGTCGACGTCTTGTTCGTCGACGGCGTGATGTGGAACGCGGGGTTCGTGCCGGTGCCCACGCGGACATCGAGCACGTCAAGGTCGCCGTTGCCCGTGTTCTGCAACGCGATCTCATGCGTCGCGGTCGTTCCGCGCGGCACGTTGCCGAAATTGAGATCGCCGGTGATCGTGGTCTGCGGCCGGGGGCCCCAACGTTTCACGCAGCCGTGCGGCGCGCTGTTGCTCCACTCGAGCTGAATTTGATACGGGTGCCCGTGCAGGACGATATTCGAGCCGTCGGGCTCGTACGGGCCGTAGTTGTAGGCGCATTTGTCGCCGTTCTCGCCGGCATGGCCGTCGACGTCGTCGTACCACCCGTCGCCGAAGGGATCGGTATAGGCCTCGAATTGTTCGTGCGACGTCGCGGTAATCGTGATGTCCTGGTCGACGCCGTTCGGGTAATCGGTCTGGTTGCCGTAGCAGCTGCCCGTGGACGAATACGGCTGGTAGCTGTAGACCCGGCTTCCGTCCCACCAGTGATATGCGCAGAATGCGCCGCGGGTCGACGATGCGCCGGTCCAGTCGTTGGCTGCAAAGCAGTCATTTCCTGACCCTGAGCATTCGATGACGTTCTTGCCGGTGAACACCATGTACATGGTCGACAGTGAGTCGGTCTGCCAATTCGGATGGGCCGTCACGGCTCGGCTGACAGCATCGCGGATGTCGCCGTCGCCGAGCGGGTCCGCCCAGGTACCGGCATGCGGGTAGGCGGTGGTGTCGCGCCACGATCCGCCGAAGTGGCTGGTCGGGGGCACCGGTTGACCGGAGCTGTCGCCGTACTGGCTGAGGATGTTGAAGTACGGCGTCTGCGAGACGTCGCTCAGGTAGTGCTCGATTCCGTTCTGATAATCCGCCCCGAACAACGCGCCGGGATATCCGGCGGGTGGCGTCGTCGGGTTCCAGAAGATTGCGTACACGGTCGGATCGCGCATTACCGAACCGCCGTGATACACCATGTCAGTGGTGCCGTCAGCGCCAGGACCATCGGCGCCGAATCGTGCCTTCGCCACCTTCTTCGTGAAGAAGTTATGCGGGCTGCCGTGCTTGGTCGGCTTCGCATCGGCCGAGGCCGGCAAACTGACCAGCGTTCCGGCGGCCATCAGCAGGACCACGCAGGCGATCAGTGGTCTGCGTCCCCGACGTCGTTGTCTTGCGAGCATGCCAAAGCAGGCCTTGACGCTCATGATGCAGTCCCCCCGGGGGTCTGAGGATGAGGAATGCCTACACGACGGAGATCATCTAGGCGCGCTGACAGTAGATCAACCGACGTTTAGCAAGCGTTAAATATGACGACGACTCGTATCCGGCGAAACCTTCTAAGATTCGCGTGGAGAGCACACAAGTCATTCAGCGTAGTTTTGGATCTTCACGATCAAAGAGGCCGCTGCTGTGTCATATTTTCGCTACGTCTAGGTGGTAATAATTGCCGCGCACGCGGCATGGTGCCCCTTCGAGCACAGTTTTCCGTCGTAGCGTGGAGTGACCGCTTGAATGCGAGCTCCGTCAGGCGTCCAGTACGACGACGGGGACTCGCTGGATGAGATTGTTGGCGAAGCCGCCTCGGTTCCAGGGTTGCTCGATGGGCTGGCTGCGGCCGGCCTCGTCCGTGGCGCGGGCGCATAGTGCGTGGTGTCCGGGCTGAGCGTGCCAGGACAGTTTCCAACCCCGCCAGGCCCAGTCGCCGGCGGCGGGCTCGACGTCCGCCGCGGTCCAGGTGGCGCCGTCGTCGGTGCTCACATCGACCGTGCTGATCGGGGCGTGGCCGGACCACGCACGTCCGCGCAGCTCGACCGGACCGGGATGCAGGAAGCGGGCGCGAGACATGAAGTCCGGCCAACCGGGTGGGATGAGCAGCGCGCGGGGCTCCATCCGGGTGAGCGGAACCCCGGTCTCGTCCGGGTCCTGCCGCAGCCGGTAGGCGGCCTGCTGGTATCCGGTGAACGGCGCGTCGGTCACGGTGATCTCGTGCAGCCATTTGACCTGCGTCATGCCGTACCAGCCAGGAACTACCAGTCGCAGCGGGAAGCCGTGCTGCGGCGGCAGCGGCGCGCCGTTCATCTCGTAGACCAGCAGAACGTCGTCGTCGTTCGCGTCGCGCAATGACAGGCTGCGCTGATAGTTCTGCTCGACACCCCGCTCGATGCCGTGGTCACTGCCGGTGAAGATCACTTCGCTTGCCGACCCCGTCGGTGTGGCGTCGCGCAGCAGAGCGGCGAGCGAGGTGCCTGTCCACTCTGCCGTCCCCACCGCCTCGACCAGCCAGGGCTGGCTGATCGGGCGCGGAACCAGGCGGGCGCGCCCGTTGCCGGCGCACTCCATCGTCACGCGCAGCGTCGTCCGTGGCCGGGCTCGAATGGCGTCGAGATCGAGGACGAGCGGGTGCTCGACAAGTCCGCCCACGCGCAGCCGCCACGCGTCCGGGTCGACCGCCGGAATGTCGTAGTGGATGAGCAGGTAGTGCAGCCCGGGCGGTGTGACGTCGTAGCGCATAGCCTCCAGCGGCATGCCGTGATTGCGGCTGGCCAACCGGAGTTCGTCCTCGGAGATGCCCTCGCCGAGCTCGGCCACCCGCGCCGGGGTGCTGAGTTGTTCACCTGTTGACACGCTGACCGCCCTCGCCGTCGAGTCCGTTCTCGCCAGTGTGACGGGTTCGCCGGGCAGCGCGTCAACAATGGGCACAGGCCAGGCCGACCGGCACGTTTCGGGGGAGTCAGTTCGCCGGGACGATCAGGCGCACGACCATTTTCTGGGAAGCGGTCGCGGACACGGTCAGCACGACCCAGCCGCCGCTCGGGTGGGCGTCGATCGTGCCGGGTGCAACCGGCGCGTAGATGGTGCGCACCCCGTCTTTGAGGGTGCTGAAGAGGCCGGGGTAGCCCTTGATCAGGAATGGAGCGGCATTCGCGGGCTTGGTGTCCGCCCAGCCGACGCCGACGAAGACGCAGGTTCCCTCCTCGGTCCAGTACCAGAGGCCTTCCGGATCCTCCGACTTACCGACCGGGGCTGTCGCGTTCGCCGGGCAGTTCGGCGGGGCGCTGTGGCCGCTGAGTACGACCGTGTAGCTGGCGGGTTTCACCGGTGCCGACGTGGTGTGGGACTGGACCGGCCTCGTTGTCGGCGCTGAGAAGCTCGGCGTAGGCGCGGACGGCCGTGGGACGGCACTGTGGTTCGGAATGTCCCGGCCGGCCAAGGCGAAGCCGGTGCTCGCCGCGAGTGCGGCGGCGGGGATCGCCGCTCCGAGGACAAGGCGGCGCCGACGGGCTCTGATGTGCCCGCGGCGGACGACGTGCAGGATGCCTGGCTCGGGGTCGAGATCTGCCGTGGCACGCTCGAATCCGTGGCGCAGCACCGTGATGAGGTCCTCGTCAGTGGGCATGATCGTTCTCCTTCAGATCGGCGGGGTCGCCGAGCGCTTCGCGCAGCTTGGTCAGGGCGTGGTGGGTCTGGCTCTTGACGGTTCCGATGCTGCAGCCCAAGACCTCGGCGGTCTGCTCGACCGAGAGGTCCTGGAAATAGCGCAGCACGAGCACGGCGCGCTGGCGTACCGGCAGGTCCATCACTGCAGGCAGCAGCACTTGCTGCAGCAGCACGTCCGCTTCCAGTGAGGCATACCCCGGCTCGACGTCCGTGGTGCTTTCCCGCGGCCTTCGGGACCGGTCGCGCCAGCGGTTCTTGGCGAGGTTGACGATCGCCCGGCGAGCATAGGGAGTCGGCTCGCCGCGGATCCGTCGCCACTTCCGGGCTACCTGCAGCAGGGCCGTCTGCACTATGTCCTCGGCGTGGCCGCGATCGCCGGTGAGCAGGAAGGCGGTGCGCAGCAGCCCCGGCGACGAGTCGCGCACGAACTCGTCGAAGTCGCTGCCCAACACGTCCATTCGCACGCCCGTTACGACACCATCCCGAACCAAAGGGTTGCACGGCATCGTGGATCTGAGTGATGTGTCGGGAATCGTCCAGCTGCGCATGCCGACGGATACCGCGCGCCTGCGAGGCTTCCGGGGCGAGTCGCGCTGCCGTCGAGCTATCGGTCGAGCATGACTACGCGCGCGGACACCTTGCGCGCCATGCACACCGATGTCTCGCTGGACAGGTAGGGCTCGAAGCGTGGAACTTCGGCGAATCCGTGCCGGCGATAGAACGACATTGCCGCCTGCTGCTTGTCGCCGGTCTCCAGACGCACGACGTCCACGTCATGCGCGATGGCGTGGTCCACCAGGGCGGCGATCAGAGCGTCGGCGACTCCGGTGCCGCGGTGGTCGGGCTCGACGTAGAACCGCTTCAACTCGGCCACGCCCCGGCCTTGTAGTTCGACTCCGCCCAGGCCGACGAGCCGGCCGGCAACACTGGCCCCGACCAGATGCACATCCGCGCGCTCCAGCTGCTCGACCGAGTAGCCGAACGTTTGGTCCGGCGTGTAGCCGCTGCCGGCCAGCTCCGCGGTCAGGGCTTGCAGCAGCGCGACCACCTTCGGGTCTTGGGCGCGCACGGCCGCAACGCGCATCCGGGACGTCGTCTCATCCATGAACAGCAAAGGTAGTGGGCGAGCCGCCGCCCTGCCGTGGGATGGTTGCCCCTCGGGTACCGAGGCGCACGGGGGGACGTTCATGAGTGACTACGCGCTGGTCATCAGTGACGCGGAGGTGGCGCGGTATCGCATGATGGCGGCGAACGCGCTGCTCCTCGAAGCCGCACAGTTGCGCGCGGCCGGCGTCGTCGAGGGTGCAATCGTCGCCGATGTCGGCTGCGGCCCCGCAGCCATGAGCGTGGCGCTGGCCGCCGAAGTCGGGGCGTCCGGCCTTGTCATCGCGGTCGAGCGAGACCCGCACGCTCTCGACACCGCACGGGCGCTCGTCGCGCAAAGCGCAGCGACGAACGTCGAGTTGCGCGCGGGCGATGCTTCGGCAACAGGCATCGAGCCGGGGAGCGTCGACGTCGCGATGATGCGGCATGTGCTGGCGCACAACGGAGGCCACGAGCAAGCGATCGTCGATCACCTCGCAACCCTGCCGCGCCCTGGCGGCACCGTCTATCTCGTCGACGTGGATCTCGCTGCTGTCCGGATCCTGGACGCCGATCCCGAGCTTGACGACCTCTCGGAGCGGTATGTGCGCTTCCATGTCGCCCGCGGCAACGACCCGATCGTGGGCCTGCGCCTGGGCAACTTCCTGCGGGCCGCGGGGCTCGAAGTACGCAGTTTCACCGGCTCGTACAACATCATGGAGGCTCCGCCGGGGATACGTCCGCCTTCGTGGGCGGCCCGTACCGCGATGGTGGCCGAGGGTGCCGCAACCGCCGAGGACGTTGAGCGGTGGGACGCCGCCTTCCGGCGATTGGACGCCGCCGCGACGCGTCCGCAGATATTCGCACCCAGTTTCGTGGCGGTAGGTCGACGGGCAGCGTAGTCAGTCCACGAACAGGCGACCGTCGTGCTCGGTCACCTCGCCGCGGCGCAACGGCAGCACACGGGTCAGCGCCCGGTACGCGGTACCGAGTCCGGGCACCTTTGCGAAGAAGCCCTGCGGCCCGCGCACCATCTGTCCACTGTGGACGTCGTACGCCGCTCGGTGCCATGGGCAGACCAGGTGGCCTTGCTCGTCGATCGTGCCGTTCGCGAGGTCCGCACCCAGGTGACGGCATCGGCGCGACACCGCGAACAGATCCCCGCCCGCATTGCCCACGGCGTACGGTCCTGCTCCGGTCACCGTGCCCGGTGGCAGGTCGGCCGGCGTTCCTACCTCGTGCGTTCCGCTCATCCGTACATACTGCGCCCTGCCGATAGATACTGCGCCCTGCCGATGCGACGAGGTGACTCGCCGTCAGCTGACGGCGACGGCGAACACGTGCATGGCCGGGACGCCAGACGTGACGCCCTGGCTCACGTTGGGCAGGACGATCGTCGACAACGTCTTGCCGGGCTGTAGCGGAACGGTCACGACGAACACGTGGATGTCGTGTGTCTGCTGGGTATTTCCCGGCCGGTTGCGGTAGGGCATCGTGATGGCGATGTCGGTGCCCGCCGGTGGGGTGGCGTACCAGTCGGGGACGTTGATGGTGAAGTCCTGGCTGGTGCCGTCGGCGTAGATGATCTGTCCGGTGCCGCTCGCCGGGCCGTACGTGGCTGTGGCGAGGAATCCGAGCGTGCTTCCCGAGGCACTCGTACGCAGCGCCTGCCCGCCCGCCACGATGTTGTCGGGCTGGCCGGCGGGCGCGTCCGGCCAGGTGAACTGCCTGACCGCGCTGCCCGCGACAATGCCCACCGACGCGAGCGCCTGTGCCGACAAGCTGGATCCGGCTCCGTCGAAGTCACCGGCGGCGGTGTCGCTGTCATCCGTGACGGCGACATTGTTGAACAGGGCTGGCGGTGAATCGGCCGGGACGTCGACCGCGGACGTCGTGGTCACGCCCTCGCTCTGGCCGTTGTCCGCGGTGAATGCCGCTCGGTGCACCAGCTGTGCGGACGGGATCGCGTCGGCCGGCACGGTCACGGTCCAGGTCGTGGACTCCGAGTTCCCGGGCGCGAGGTCGGCCAGGCTGACCGGCGAGGCGGGGGAGACCTGGTAGCCGGGCGGCGCCGTCAGGAAGAACTGCACGCCGGTCATGGTCGTGTCGCAGCCGTTGGTCAGGGTCGTCGTGACGTGCACGCTGGCGCCCGGCTCGGCGAGCACCGCGGTCGGATCTGCTTTCACGGCTGCGCCGTCGCATGCCGAGCTGACCGTCGCGCTCACCGACGCTGACGCGCCGGGCCCGTCGGCCGTGAGGGCCGCGATCGTGAACGTGTAGCGCGTCCCGGGTTGCAAGCCGTTGATCACACGGATCATCGCCCTGGCCGTGGGCTGGCCGATCACGGCGTCGCGGCCGGTCACGTCGAACGTCCGGCCGTCGGAAACGGCGACCCGGTAGCCGATCACCGGGGTGTCGCCCGTCGACGACGGCGCGGTCCATTGCAAGCCCACGGCGTTGGTGCTCGTGCGGGCTCGCAGGCTGGTCGGAGCTGCGGCCAGCTTGCCGGCGAGCGGACCGGGTGTGACCGGCGGCGCGGGCAATGACGCGAGGCTGCCGCCCGCGCTGTTGTGCGCGGTCACTGTCGCGGTGTACGCGGTGCCGTTGGTCAGGCCATGCACCACGGCATAGCCGAGACGCTTGAAATCGGCTTGGCTGATCGTGGCGCTGCGGGTGTTCGTCCCGTCGGTGACGGTGGCGGTGTAGGAGTCCACGGCGGCGCCGTTGTCGCCGATCGTCGGGACCCAGCTGACGTAGACGGCGCCGTCGGCGGCGAAGGATGCCACCCTCGACGGCGGTTCGGGCGCTGACGTCCCGCCGATCTGCCGCCCGAGCAGGCCGCGATACGCAGGCTCCAGGCCTGCGTTGTCGGCGATGCTCGCCGGTGCCGCGGACGGGTCGGACAGCAGGTGATTGCCTTGTGTCACCAGGCCGAGGTTGTTCGAGTCGGGGTCGCCGGTCTGCCAGTAGTTGCCCTCGATCAGGGTGGGGTCGTTGTTGCCGAGGTCGTCGCGGTAGTCAGTGTGGCGGCTGCCCACGTTGGCGTACGACGCGTTGTAGAGGACGTTGCCCTTGATCGTCTCGTACATGCATCCGTTGTCGGTGTAGACGTTCTTGCCGAGCCCGTTCTGGTCGTAGATGACGTTGCCGACGACCTTCTCGCCGTTGTCCATGGACGATCCGGTGATGCCCTGCGTGTAGATGCCGCCACCGTCGTCGAGCATCAGCATGTAGTCGAAGATCAGGTTGTTGCTGATCACGTTGTCGTGGGAGAAGTTCGGGGTGGGCGGATCACCGATCTTGTCGGGCCAGCCGCCCCAGCCCATCGAGATCGCGCTGTAGGCCACGTGGTTGATCTGGTTGTGCGTGATCAGGTTGTGCTGCGAGTAGCCGTTGAGGATGGCGACGCCGCCGTGGTACTCGCGGGGCAGGTTGTAGAGATGGTTGTCTGCCACGGTGACGTGACGGGTGATCTCGGCGTCGTTGGTCGTCTGCGCCTTGTCGACGCCGCCGATCTCCAGGCCGTTCCCCGAGATGTCGGTGAAGATCGACCCGGACACGGTCGCGTCCTGCGTGCCGTCGCCGAGCGCGAGCCCCGCCGCACCGAGATGGGCGAACACGTCGTTGGTGAAGCCGACGCGGTGCACGTAGGTGCCTGACACGTTGCCGGGTTCCGGCGTCCACGCGCCGAACGGGCAGGTGCCGCCGGTCACGTACTGGCACAAGCCCTCGGTCGCCCAGCCGTCGGCGCCGGTGATCTGGTAGCCGGCCTGGATCTCGGAGAACCCCTCGGCAGACGATGGCCCGAGCCACGTGGCGTAGGAGAACTGGATGCCGTCGAACGCGACGTCGTGCACCGGGGCGGTCGGCGTGCCCCGCTCGTCCACGAGCTTCTCGAGCCGCGGTGCTTCGACGTCGGCCTTGGCCAGATCTTCACCGCTGCGCGGCTCGTAGTAGACGGTGTGCGCCGCACGATCCAGGTACCACTCACCGGGCTGGTCGAGCAGCTCGAAGGCGTTTTCCAAGTACGTGGCGTGCCCGCTGTTCGTCAGGCTGCCCGGCCCGACCATGCTGACCGTACGCCCCGGTATGTCGGGGAACTCGACGCGCTTGCTGGAGTTGTCCCAGCACGGCTGTGCCATCGTGATCGCAGTCGCCGAGATTGCGGCAATCGGGCAGCGCGGCTGCGTCCACTGCCCGAGCCCGTCGCGCTGGATGTTCCACAGCGCCTCGCCGGCGGTGTAGACGAACTCCATGTCCGACGGGTTGCGCCAGTGGGCCAGCACATCGGACGATGCGGTGTAGCCGGTCGTGGTGCGCGTCAACTGCACCGGGACGGATCCCGATGCGCGCGCCGCACGGACACCGTTCACGTACAGCTGCCGGGTGTTGTCGAGACCGGCCGGCGCGGGCGCCGACCACAGTCCCGGCCGGCCGTCGACCGGCGCCCAGCCGGTGACCTGCGACCCGCCGGAGAACACCGTGCCGGGCGATCCCTGCCACAGCACCCGATGCCCGTTGGTGCCCGAGTCGCGGGCGTCCAGCACCAGGGGTTGGGACAGGCGGAACGTGCCCGCCGAAAGCTGGACGGTGATGTCGCGCTGCATGTTCGGGTCCAGCTCGCGGACCATCGCCTGCGCCTGGCTGATCGAACAGGGCTGTTCGGCCGAGCAGTCGGGGTCCGAGCCGTCCGGCGTCACGTAGATCGTCTTCGGCGCCGGGCCTCGATTGGCCGTAGCGTGCTCTGCCTTGGCCTGGCCGGGTACGGCGAGCAGTCCGACCACGAGGCTTGCGGCGAGCGTGGCTCGTAGCATCATCGAAGCGCCCTTCTGCGGGGATGGCGGTCAGCGCACGATGATCGAGTACATGCTGCCGCTGTTGGCGATGTCGGCCTCCGGACCGAGCGCAACGTGCCCGGCCGCGAATGGCTTCTGGTAGATCTCGAAGGTTCGCGTGCTGCCGCCTTCTGTGTCGGTCAGCTGGATGCCCGCGTCGACCCAACTCGCGTCCATCCACGGGCGCCTGCCGAGACGCGTGTCGACGGCGACCGAGACCGTGGCGTCCTTGTTGATCGCGAAGCTGACGAGCGGGTCGACGGTCGCGGTCTTCGCGGCGTTGGCCGTGCGGATCCACGCCGAGCCGGTCAGCGATGGCGGCACGCCGGCGACGGTGAACGTGCGGTCGCCGTAGAGCAGATCGCCGGCCTGCAGGTCGGACTGGATCGACCACGCACTCGCACTCGCCGTGTCGAACACCGACAAGTTGCTGATGGCCAGCTGGTCCATGCCACCTGTGACCGTCAGGCTCGCCGTTGCGTACTGGGTAGCCGTCGCGTCCATGCCGGTGATGGTCAGCGGGTAGGTGCCATTCGTGGTCGAGGCATCGGTGCTCACGGTCATCGTCGTGTCGCCGCCTGCAGGCACCGGGTTCGGGCTGAACGCGACGGCCGCGCCTGCCGGCTCGCCCGTCGCGGCCAGCGTCACCGGTCCCGGATGGCCGGACGTCACAGTGGTGTGCACGATGTACGTGGCCGGCGTGCCCGCTTGCACGGTCTGGCTTGCCGGCTCGGCACTGAGCGCGAAGTTGTCCATGCCGGACGTGCAGCGCGGCGTCGAGTCCGGGGTGCTGATCCGCAGCGGCCCGCTGTCGGTGAGGCAGTAACCGCTGATGTGTTGGAAGCCGGCGTCGAACGGGCTCGAGGTGCCCCGCTGCGCGGTGAAGTCGCGGAACGTGACCGAGCTGCCCGTGTTCGCGATGACGGCCGGCCGCTGGTCGTCGGCGTCGAAGCCGACCGAGCTGTCGTTGAAGGTGATCCCGTTGACGTTGTGCAGGTAGAACCCGTAAGCCGGCCGCGTTCCCAGGCTGTTCGGGTTGTAGTCGCCGTTGTCGCTCGGCAGCTGGTTGGGGTCCATCGCCGCGTGGCCGCCGGGCAGGGTCAGGTGCACGTTGTCGAACGTGACGTCGCTGACGCGATGGTCGGCCTGGCCCCACAGCGTCGGGCTGAATGCGCCCGCCGCGGTGCCGGTGATGTCGTCGTAGGTGACGTCGCGGATGCTGCCGACGGACGGACTGCCGCCACAACGCAGTCGGGTGCCTATCTTCTCCATGATCGGCGACTGGGTACCTGACATCACGATGTCGCTGTAGTGGACGTCGGAGATGTTCGCGCCGTCCATCGAGACCATGCCGAGGCCGGACTTGCCGGCGTGCGTTATGACGATGTGCGAGAAGTGGTAGCCGGTGAAGTTGCCGCACGTCTCGGAGCCGAACATCAACGCGTTGCAGCAGCCTGCCGAGAGCGCGGCGTGGTCGACGACGACGTTGCCGTTCGGGAAGGTCTGGCCCAGCGCGTAGTCGCTCTTGAACGCCAGCGCGTCGTCGTTCGACGAGTCGGTGATGTTGGTGATGCTGACGTTCTGCGTGTTGATGACGTTCCAGCCGTCCCGGTCACCGGACGTCGCGATCGTCAGGTGGTCGGACGTCACGTGGTTGCACCCGTTGATCAGCATGGCGAAATGGCCACCTCGGGCAAGCGTTATCCCGTTGACGGTCAGCCCGTCGCACCGGGTCAACGAGATGAGCTTGTCGGCCTGCCCGGGCTTGGGGTTGCCGGTGATGAAGTGCCCGCCGCCGTCGATCGTTCCGGCGCCGACGAAGCCGACGTTGGACAGGCTGTCTCCCCAGATCATCGCGTCGTGGAAGTGGCTGTGCCCGAAGTCCTGGAACTGGTCGTACGGGTTGGGCTCCGGCACGTCGTAGCCGCTCGCCGCGCCGAGCAGCGTCGATCCCGCGTCGAGCCGAAACGTGACGTTGCTGAGCAGGTGGATCGAGCCGCCGGCCAGGTAGGTGCCGGTTGGGAACTCGACGATGCCGCCGCCGGCCGCGTTGGCCGCGACGACGGCGTCGTTGACCGCCGGAGCGTCATTGGTGACGCCGTCACCGGCCGCGCCGAAGTCGCGAACGTCGAACACGTGCGCGACGCTGGCCGCGTCTGCGGGTCCCGCGTCCGCGGGTCCCGCCGCCGCAGTCGCACCGAGTACCGCGGCCGCAATGGCGCTTGCGGCGACCAGAAGCTTCCGCATCGGACGTCCTAACCGAGCACGTGGGCATGGCGAAGCCGGGTGCAGCAGCGGTGTAGCTGATGTCGTGCGGCACGACCGGGAGCGTGGCGCGGCCCCAGATAAGCACTAGACATCCGATGTGTCAAGACTTTTCGATGGGGCTCTCCTAGTTCGCGAGGTCGGTCCGCATAGTGTGTTGTAATCCTTTTCCTAGCTGTGATATCAACAGGTCCAGTCGAATTGCCGCGCCTCGACCCATCGGACTAGGCGCCGCGATACCTCGGATGAGTTGCCGCGCCCCGGAGAGAATCAGCTCCTACGCGAAGCGGGGCGCGGTCGTGCACCCCCACTACCGCAAGCTCGATCTCATGGCCTCTTCGATGCGATCACCCAGTAGCGTTCTGGGTCCGCATGATCGGTGGCGAGACATGGAGGCAACGGCATGGGTCGGCTTGTCCGGACGCACGACGGAAGGACGCTGGCGGTCGGTGAGGCGGGTGACCTTTCCGGGCGTCCGGTGCTGGTCCACATGGGCACGCCGAACTCCCGGCATCTGTACCGGCCGAGCGTGGCCGACGCCGCCGAGCGCGGACTGCGGCTGATCAGCTACGACCGGCCGGGTTACGGCGGCTCGACACCCCGGCCGGGACGTGACATCGCCGATTGTGCCGACGATATAAGGGCGATCTGCGCGGACCTCGGGATCGGCCAGCTGGCGATGTGGGGAGTCTCCGGCGGCGGGCCGCACGTGCTCGCGTGCGCCGCGCTGCTGCCGGACCTGGTCGTGGCAGCGGCGGCACTGGCGTCGCCGGCGCCGTACGGCGTTGACGGGCTTGACTGGTTCGCGGACATGGGCCAGGACAACGTCGACGACGCCCGGCTCATGCTCACGGACGAGGACGCGGCGCGCGTGAAGATGGAGAAGGACCGCGAGGAATTCCTGGCGATGTCCGCAGGCGATGTCGCGGACGGACTGACGTCGCTGCTCTCGCCGACCGACGCCGCCGTGCTGTCAGATGAGCTGACCGAATACCTCGCCTACTCCACGCACGAGGGGCTCGCACCCGGCGGCCAGGGGTGGTGGGACGACAGCTTCGCAATCATCGCGCCGTGGGGATTCGAGCTGACCCGGATCTCCTTCCCGGTGTTGCTGCTGCACGGCAGGCACGACCAGTTCGTGCCGTTCGGTCATGGCCAGTGGCTCGCCGCGCACATTCCCGGTGTCGAGGCCAGGCTGCTCGACGACGACGGGCACCTGACATTGCTGGAGAACCGCGTACCGGACGTGCATGCCTGGCTGTCTGATCGCCTTTAGGGGACGTCAGCAGGTGTTGAGCATGCTTTGCAGCGCGGTCTTCTCGCTCGACTGCAGTTTGAGGAACCAGTGGTACTTGGACGCGATCCACATCTTGGCGTAGGTGCAGTAGTACGACGACAGCGGTGGTTTCCAGGTCGAAGGGTCCTGATCGCCCTTCGACTGGTTGACGTTGTCGGTGACCGCGATCAGTTGCGGGTCGCTGAGGTCGTTCGCGACCAGTGCGGGAACAGGTCGCGCGAGTAGCCGGTCATACTGCCCTCGCTTGCGACGACGAGCGTGTTGAGCTCCGACTGTGCGGTCGACTTGCTCGCGATGTTGGGCGGGGTCGCGAACGACTGCGTTGCCGGCGTGAGCGACAGCGTGAGGGCGATCACGCTTATGAGGATGAGTCCGGTGCGGGCACGATTCACGCGAACCTCCTGCTGGACGATGCGCGCTGGCGTCTCGGACGTTAGATGGCAAATCTGGCTGTTCGTCGCTTCGGAGATGAACGGCGCACGACCCAATGACGAGAAATAGCAGCGATGTCGGTTCGTGCCGGATGCGATGCCCAGAGGCGTGCGCCCGCGGCTCCGTCGTTCGGCGGGCTGAACGTTCCGTCGACATGTTGCCGGCAGCGGGGTGGTCGACGACATCACGTCATCGAGAATCACCTTTATCCATAACGCATTCTGCGATTCGCCTCTGGGTGTGTGCGCGTGCGTGTCGCGGCGGCATCACGACCGGACGCTGGACGGGGTGGCCGGGCTGGTCTACGGTCTGAGGCCTCGGGGAGGGGG
>WNGI01001228.1_pt1 | contig 46624 bp, 46 predicted proteins | sample 5400621 | NCBI WGS metagenome assembly WNGI01 (sample SAMN13153374, study PRJNA577476) | soil metagenome | isolation source: 20 cm soil or saprolite under Garry oak tree replicate 1 | place: USA:California | collected 2016-06-15 | reverse complement strand
GGCTCCCGCCGACGACCGGCAGACGAACGCGCCCGCCGCGCTGTGGACGGCGTCGGGCGGGCAGTCCGCGCTGGTCCCCGTGCAGTTCTCCGCGATGTCGCACGGCCCCGCCGCGGCTCGGCAGGTGACGGTCGGCGGCGCGAAGAGGTCGGGGGGACAGTCGTTGGTCACGCCGTCGCAGCTCTCGGCGACGTCGCACGGCCCCGCGGCCGACCGGCAGAGCGCGGTGCTCTTCGCGTCGTTCGGACAGCTCGAGCTCGATCCGGTGCAGGTCTCCGCCGGGTCACACCCACCGGCCGAGGCGCGACATTCGACCGTGGCCGGCAGGAAGCCGTCGGGCGGACAGTCGTTGCCGACGCCGTCGCAGCTCTCGGCGACGTCGCAGACGTCGGCCGCGGGACGACACTCGAGGCTGCTCTTGAGGTCGGCGGGACACGCGGCGTTCGACCCGGTGCAGGTCTCCGTGAGGTCGCACACGCCCGCCGCTGCGCGGCACACCGTCCCCGAGGGCAGCAGCGTATCGCTCGGGCAGTCCGTGCTCGTCCCCGTACAGTTCTCGGCGACGTCGCAGTCACCCGCCGCCGGGCGGCACACCGTCGTGGCCGGCTCGAAGACGTCGGGCGGACACGTGGCAGTGCTGCCCGTGCAGTTCTCCGAGGCATCGCATGGGCCCGCGGCGCCGCGGCACTCGACCGTGCTCGGCAGGAACCCGTCCGCCGGGCACGTTCCACTGGAGCCGTCGCAGAACTCCGGCTCGTCACAGTCGCCGGCCGACGCACGACAGAGGGTGCCCGACGGCAAGAAGGCATCCGGAGGACACGTCGGGGTAGTTCCGCTGCAATCTTCGACCTGATCGCAGGCGCCGACGGAAACCCGGCAGACGAAGCCGGGCGGCTCGAAGAGGTCGGGCGGGCAGTCGTTGCTCACCCCGTCGCAGCTCTCGGCGACGTCGCAGGTACCGGCCGCGGGACGGCACACGCCGGTCTGCTTCCCGTCCGGCGGGCAGTCGACGCTCGAGCCGGTGCAGTGCTCGGCCGGGTCGCAGACACCGGCCGAAGCTCGGCACACGGTCGTCGCGGGCTGGAAAGCGTCGGTGGGACAGTCGTTGTTCACGCCGTCGCAGCTCTCGACGGCGTCGCAGACACCCGCCGACGCCCGGCACACCGCCGTGCTCTTACCGTCGGGCGGACAAGCGGCGCTCGATCCAGTGCAGTTCTCCGCCGGGTCGCAAACCCCGGCCGACGCGCGGCACACGGTCGTCGCGGGCTGGAAGAGATCGGTGGGACAGGCGGCACTCGCGCCCGTACACGTCTCCGCCGTGTCGCACGCACCGGCGGCGGGCCGACATACCGCGCCGGCGTTGCCTGCCGGATGCTGGCAGGTGTCGCTGGTCCCGTCGCACGTGTCCGTGGTGCACGGGTTCCCGTCGTCCGTGCACGGCGTGCCACTGCCCTTCTTCGCGTCGGTCGGACAGCTGGTCCCCGTGCCGGGGCAGGTCTCGACGAGGTCGCATTCACCCGCCGCGGAACGGCAGACGGTCGTCGACGATGCGAACGCGTCGGCGGGACAGCTGCTGCTGGTGCCGGTGCAGTCCTCGGCCACGTCGCAGTCGCCGGCCACGGCACGGCAGACGGTGCTCGAGGATGCAAAGCCATTGGCGGGACACGTCGAGCTCGTGCCCGTGCACGTCTCCGCCACGTCGCACAGCCCGGCCACGGCGCGGCACACCGCACCCGCGTTGCCCGCGGGGTGCTGGCACACGCTGCTCGAGCCGTTGCAGGTATCCGTCGTACACGGGTTGCCGTCGTCCGTGCACGCCGTCCCGTTCGCTTTGAACAGGCAGGTCGTGGTGCAGCACGACCCCGCGGTGCCGTTGTTGGCGCCGTCGTCGCACGACTCCTTGGTCTCGAGGATGCCGTTGCCGCAGATCGGCAGCGGCGACACGGACCAGCCGGACTCGGGCAGGTTGTCGTCGAGGATCTTGCCGTTGAAGGTGAGCGGATACGCCGCCGCCGAGGCCCCGCCTGCGCCCTGGAAGCCGATCGTGGCGGCCTGGCCGTTGGCGCCGGCGCTCATCGTGCTCCGGTACTTGACGTTCATCACGTTGGAGGTCTCGTGGATCTCCACCTGACCGTTGATCTGGTTTCCGGTGTCACCGACCCGGTTCTCCTGGAAGTCGACGATGAACGTGCGGTTCGGGCTCGTGCCGACCGTTCCGTACTCGATGTTGTTGGTGAAGGTCTGGAGGTCGTCCCAGTACCAGAAGAGCGTCGGGTTCGGGAAACTCGAGCTCGGCAGCGCAGTGTTCGTCGTGGGATTGGCGCCCGTCGTCGTCCCGAACTGGATGAGGCCGTTCGTGCCGATGGTGGCGGTACTGTAGCTCGTGCCGTCGATCGTGACCGAGAAGGGCAGCGTAACGCCCGCGGTGTTGTTGTCCCCGCTGAGCGTCGTGAAGCCGGAGATGTCGTTCGGGCTGAACGCCATCAGCGCGTGCACCACGGCAGCCCTGTTGGACAGGAGATGCACCGAGAATCCCTCGGTCTCGTGCCGGTCATCGTCGAGGATCTTGCCGTTGAAGACTAGCGGATACGCGGCGGCGCTCGAGCCTCCCGCGCCCTGGAAGCCGATCGTCGCGCTCTGGCCGTTGGCGGTGGCGTTCGTCGGGTTCCGGTACTTGACGTTCAGCAGGTTCGACTTCTCGTGGACCTGCACCTGCATGTTGACCGGGTTCGTGCCGCTCACCGTGTTGCCCTGGAAATCCACGATGAACGTGCGGTTGGGACTGGTCCCGACGGTACCGTAGCGGATGTCGCCGGGCGACGACGTCTGGAGGTCGTCCCAGTACCAGAAGAGCGTCGGGTTCGGGAAACTCGAGCTCGGCAGGCTCGCATTGGTCGACGGGTTGGCGCCCGTCGTCGTGCCGAACTGGATGAGCCCGTTCGTGCCGATCGTGACCGTGCTGTAGCTCGTACCCTCGATCGACACCGAGAACGGCATCGTGACACCCGCGATCGCGTTGTCGCCGGTGAGGGTCGTGAATGCCGGCGTGTCGACGCCGATGTCGTCGGGGCTGCACGCCATCAAGGCGGACATCGTCGCGAGACCGAGGTCGGCCCGCCCCGCCTCGATCGACCAGCCCTCGTTCGGCCGGTTGTCGTCGAGGACCTTGCCGTTGAAGGTCAGCGGGAAGGCCGTCGCCCCCGAGCCGCCCGCGCCCTGGAAGCCGATCGTGGCAGCCTGGCCGTTCGCGAGGTGCCCCGAGGCACTGTAGCGGACGTTGATCACGTTCGACGACTCGTGGATCTGGATCTGGAACCGGATGTCGTCGTCGCCGCCGGCCTCGTTGGCCGGGTCGACGTCGACCTGGTAGTCGATGATGTACGTCCGGTCGGGGCTCGTCCCCACCACGCCGTAACGGATGTTGTCCCCGAAGGTGTCGAGGTCGTCCCAGTAGGCGGCGAGGAACGGGTTCGTATGCTTCGACGTCGGCAGGCTCGCGTTCGCCGGGTCGCTCGTCCCCTGCGTGTTGCCGCCGAACTCGATCCAGCCGTTGGTGGAGATCGTGATCAGGCTGTAGCTCGTGCCGCCGATCACGACGCTGAACGGCATCGTCGCGTTCACGGTCGCGTTGTCGCCGCTGAAGGTCAGGAGACCGGGGATGTTCGTCGTGTTGATGTCGTCGGTGCTGAACTGAATCAGCGGCGCACCCACGGACACGGCCCCGAGGGCCTTCCCCGGCAGGGCGACTGCGAGCAGGGCGAGGAATCCGAAGGCGCTCCGCGCGGCCCGCAGCCGCGGGGTCAGCGTATGGACGATCGAACGTGGTGGGCACTCCGCGTTCCAGGTCATATGCGCCTCTCCTCTACATCAGATGAGCGGGTGGCGAGCGTTCCATAGGCGTCACGCAAGGTCACTGTCAAGAAAATTCCGGCAGTGGGTCGCGCTCGAGGGCCGAGGACCCTGTCGTTCGCGGGCATGCCGATACGTCGGGACGCGCGGAAACGGGTCCCGGGAACCGGCTCTCACGGCAGCGAGGGTGTCAGCCCCGGAACGGTCCGACGCAAGAACGGCCAAGCGATCCGCCGGTCCGTCGACGCGGCCTTAACCCGACTGGCTCGTCGATTTCAAGGGCAAAAAGGACAGCTCGACGTTCGCGAACTTGGCCGGACGCCCCTCGAACAGGGACCCAGGCCGACCGAGGTCGGCACCCATCGGCAATGTAGCGCATACACGCGACCACTTGGTGCGGCACCTCCAGCAATTGACGCTTGCTAGAAATCCGCCTAATCAAGATCCGCCCCTACAAGAGGAACGGGCGCCCGGCGCCTGCCGGGTCAGTTGAAGAAGCAGAGACCGTCGGATGGCTGATTCGGATTGAACGTCACCGGACAGTTGTCACACGCGTCGCCCACGCCGTCGCCGTCGGTATCGACGTCCGCGAACACACTGAGCGCGAAGGACACGCATGCCGACGCAAGGAGCACGAGAAGCCGCGAACGGTGCATGGGCGCCTCCCGCGGAGGACACCCGCCCCCCGCTTCGCGGCGGGGCTTAGCGCACGCGACTCGCCAAAGTCAACGACGAAAACGGCTCAGGCCGCCGGCTGCCGCGAGTTGCGCACGTCGGCCAGCTGCCAGCGCGCCATGGTCAGCATGTCACGCGGGCTCTCGCCGAGCTTCCGCACGACCGACGCCTCGAAGCCCGAGTGCATCTTGCAGTTGTGGCAGCGCGGGTCCTGGCGGCTCTCCCAGTAATCCCAGTCGACGCCGCCGAAGAAGTCCTTCCACGAGCCGTAGTACTTGCCCTCGATCAGGTAGCACGGGCCCTTCCATCCCTTCGGCGTGAAGGTCGGATTGCCCCATGGGGTGCACGGGTAGTCGCGGAGCCCGGCCGCGAACTCGAGGAACAGCGGCGTCGACGAGATCTTCGGATACCGCTTCGAGAGCTCGAGGATGCGCGTGAACTTGGCGTGAATCTCCTCGCGGAAGAGGAAGTGGTCCTGCCCGGCGAGCTTCTCGTAGTGGTAGCCGGGCGACAGCAGGATGCCGTCGACGTCGAGGCCGGAGAGGAACGCGACCATCTCCTCGATCTCGTCGACGCTCGTCTCGCGGAACACGGTCGTGTTGGTGCAGACGTAGTAGCCGAGACGCTTCCCTTCCTTGATGCCGTCGACGGCCTTCTCCCACACGCCCTCGCGGTCGACGACGAAATCGTGCGTCTGCCGCATGCCGTCGACGTGCACGTTAACGGTGAGCCGCTTGTGCGGCCGCGCCTTCCGGTAGAAGCGGTCGAGCAGGATGCCGTTGGTGCACATGATCGCGTGCTTCCGCCGCGCGATGACGCCCTCGATCAGCTCCGCGATCTCGGGATAGATGGTCGGCTCGCCGCCGCAGATCGACACCATCGGCGCGCCGCACTCCTCGATCGCCTCGAAGCACTTGTCGAGCGGGACGCGGTCCTTGAGGTCGCCCGTGTAGCGCTCGGGCGAGCAGCCGATGCAGGCGAGATTGCAGGTGTGAAGCGGCTCGAGCATCAGCACGACCGGCACCCGCTTATTGCCCGCCCACCAGTTGTGGAGCTGCCATCGCATCATGTCGGTCGCAACGTGCAGGGGAAAACGCATGATCCTCCTCAGGACAGTGCGGCGGCATGCGCGGGGCGCCCGAGCGGCGGCCGATGGGGCCCGAGCAGCGACGCGAGGAACGCCGCGAGACGCCGCTCGGCGATCCGCCGTTGGCGAGCGAGCCGCAGCGTCCGGCGCCAGAGCCAGGGCCTCGGCGCGAGCGTCGCGACGGCACGGCCGAGGTGCGGCTCGCCCGTCGCGGGATCCACGAACTCCGTCGTGAATCCGAGATCCTGTGCCGCCTCGTCGAGGACGACGCGGAGACCGATGAACGGCACGCCGCGCGCCGCGGCCACGGCGGCGACGGCGGCGCTCTCCATGTCGACGGCGACCGTGCCAAGCGCGCCCGCCGCAGCCTTGGCCGCGGGACTCCAGACGATCTCCTGGCTGACCGCGAGGGGACCGACCTGGAGACGAGCACCGTGGTCCGCGGCCCAGGCCGCGAGACCGTCGGACTCGGCGGGCAGCGCACTCCCCGGCCGGCCGTCGGCGTCGAACGGCACCACGCGGTCGGCGGCCACGAGATCGCCCGCCTTGAGCCAGGGCGCCAGGGCTCCGGCGCAGCCAGCGGTCATGAAGCATCCCGCCGCGGGCGCGCTCGCCGCGGCGCGGCCCGCTCGCTCCGCGCCGATTCCGGTCTCGATGAGAACACACGGACCCTGGTCTCCGAGCCTTGCTTCCCACGAGCCCGGCCCGAGCGGCGCGACGTCGACCAGGGCCCCGGCCACGGCTCTCCGCTCCCAGCCGAGGGCGGCGAAGATCGCGATTTCATAGGTGACAATGCCTGACCGGGTACTATAAACCGATCGGTCAGGCAACCAGCGAAGCACGGGAGAGCCTCCGCTGGCGCTCCGGCCGGACGGGCTCCGAGCGCTCGTGCGCCTCCTCCACCCCGGCGAGGCCGCGCAGCTCGAAGAACGCGGTCTCGAGGAGCGGGGCGAAGCGGTCGGCTTCCGGGACGAGCGCGGGGTCGACCGTGACGCCGATGGTCAGGTTGTCGGCGTAGCTGAGGATCGCGAAGGCGAGGCCCACGCCTTGCGCGAGCGGCACGAGCGGCACGAGCGTCTCGAGGCGCTTGCCCTGGACGTACAGCGACACCGGCGGGCCCGGGATGTTCGTGCAGATCGTGTTGATCGGCGCGGCCGCCATCTGCACCCAGCTGAAGACCATCTGGAGCGGGGGCGGCAGCAGGTCGATCAGCTCGACCATGCGCGCCATGCGCGCGGACTGCCCCGCCGCCTTCAGCTGCGCCATCGCGGCGCGCACCTGCCGGTAGCGCTCCCGGGGATCGAAGATGCCGACGGGCAGCGGCGCCACCATCATCGACACACGGTTGCCGAGCTTCAGGTGCTCGTGCGCGGCGCGCACGTTGACGGGACACATCGCCCGCAGCTCCGTGCGCTCGGGGTTCCAGCCGCGGTCCTCGAGGTAAGCGCGCAGGGCCGCGCTGATCGTCGTCAGCACGACGTCGTTCACGGTGCCGCCGAGGCGGTTCTTGATGGCCTTCGCCTCGTTCAGCGAGAGCGTCGTCCACGACGCCTGCCGCATGGTCCCGACGTGGCCGTTGAAGGGCGTCGGCGGCGGCGCGTGGAGCAGAACCCGCCCGAGCTCGAGGGCGGCGTCCGCGGCGGCGCCGAGCTCGGCGAGCACCCGTCGCGGCTGGCGTGCGAGCGCCATCAGCGCACGGAGTCCGTCGACACTCCCGCGCACGGCGTCGCGCGCGACGCGGACGAGCTGCGCCGTCGGCGACGGCAGCGGCGGCGGCTTCGCGCTCTCCGGCGCCGGCGGCGGTGCGACGGGGTTGGGGCTCGGGTCGAACATCACCTCGAGGAGCTGCACGCCGCTCACGCCGTCGATCATGCAGTGATGCACCTTGGCGAACAGCACGCTCCGATCACCCTGGTAGCCGTCGATCTGGTGCACCTCCCAGAGCGGCCGCCGCCGGTCGAGCTTCTCCGCGAAGAGGCGATTCACCAGCTTGGCGAGCTGCGCGTCGTCGCCAGGCGGCCGCAGGACGTGCCGCATCACGTGGTTCCGGATGTCGAAGTGCGGATCCGGCTCCCACGTGGGGTGCGCGAGCCCGAACGGCACGTTCACCACGCGGTGCGTGTAGCGCGGGATGAGATGGAGCCGCGACGTCAGGTCGGCCAGCTGCCGCTGGTAGTCGAGCGCACCCGCGACCAGATAGATGCCGGCCACGTGCAGGAGCTGGCCCGTCCGCTCGAGGTACAGAAACGCCGCGTCGAGCGCGCTCAGGCGATCTCCGGGAGCCTGCGAGGCGGCCATGCGGCTCAGGTCCCTTCCAGCACGAACGTCACCTGCACCGTGGCGCGGTACTCGGCGATCTTGCCGTTCTCGACCGCCGCGTTCTCCTTCAGCACCTCGATCCCCGTGATGCCGCGCAGCGTCTTGTTGGCCCGCTCGAGCGCGTTCCGGACCGCGTCCTCCCAGCTGTGGGGCGACGCGCCGATGATCTGCGTGATGCGTGCGACTGCCATTCCCGACCGCTCCTCACTCGAGCACGAAGACCACCTTCATGTCGACCCGATACTCGACGATCAGCCCGCGCTCCACCTTGACGCGCTTCTTCACCACCTCGAGGCCGGTGATGTTGCGGAGCGTGCGCGCCGCCCGCTCCACACCCTCCTCCACCGCCTCGCGGAAGCCCTCGGGCGACGACGCCCGGATCTCGGTGACGCGCGCGACCGCCACTTCGGTTTCGCCTAACAGAGATTCGCGATCTGGCGCAACCGCGATGCGGCCGCCATACTCGCGCCTCGATGGGCGCCGTCGCGCTGCTCGCCCGCCGCCAGGTCCGGGCGCACGGCGCGCGCGGTGCGCTCACCGCCGCCGGCGTCGCGCTCGGCGTCGCACTGGTCGTCGCGATCCGGGTGATCAACGCGAGCACGCTCGCCGGCTTCACCGAGGCCATCGAGGACCTGGCGGGCACGGCGGCGCTCCAGGTGCGCGGCCCGGGACCGTTCTCCGAGACGATCGCCGACCGGCTGCGTGCGCTCCCCGAGGTCGACCACGCGGTACCGATCGTCACCGCCACCTTCTTCGCCGTCGACCCAACCGCCGCCGGCGAGGCCCTCGCCGTCTTCGCCGCCGACGTGACCGACGGTCATGCGATCAAGACGCTGCACCTCGTGAAGGCCGCGGACCGCGTAGTCGACGACCCCCTCTCATCCTGCCGCCGGGCGGGGTCGGCCGCGCCTACGGCGGCAACCTTCTCCTGATGGACGTGGTCGGCGCGCAGGTGGTGCTCGGCCGGGACCGGATGGTCGACGAGGTCGACGTGACGCTCCGCCCGGGTGTGGCGGTCGACGACGCGACCCGCGCGATCGACGCCGCGCTCGCCTCCACGCCGGGCCTCGAGGCGGTGCCGCCGGCGCGGCGTGGCGAGCAGATCGAGCGCTACCTCCGTTCTTATCGGACGCTGCTGTCCGGAATCTCGGGCCTCGCGCTGCTCGCGGCGATCTTCGTCGCGGGGAGCGCCGTCGGCACCTCGGTCGCCGCGCGGCGGCGGGAGATCGGACTTCTCCGCTGCGTGGGCTATCAGCGCTGGTGGAACGACCACGCCGTCAACCGCTTCCACGTGACGCTCGCGCCGGGCGCCGACGCCGAGGCGGTCCGCCGGGCGATCGCCGGCGTCGGCGCTGTGGAGGGGCTGAAGGTGCTCACCCAACGCGAGCTCTACGCCTATCACCAGGACGCCGTCGGCCGGGCCTTCCGCTTTACGCGCGCGCTCGAGGTGCTGCCGCTGATCGTCGCGGGACTCGGCCTGGCCGAGGCGCTCATCGCCGTCTCGCTCGACCGCCGCCGCGAGTTCGCGCTGCTGCGCGCCGCTGGCGCGACGCGCGGCCAGATCGCCCGCTCCGTAGTGGGCGAGGCCACGGGCGTCGGGTTTCTCGGCCTCGCGGGCGGCCTCGTCATGGGCGCCGCGCTCGCCGTCCTCTGGGTGCGGATCACCTTCGCGTACCAGCTCGGATGGGACGTGGACCTGCACGTCAGCATCGCGAGCCTGCCGGCGGCGGCGGTCGCGGCGTTCCTCGTGAGCATCCCCGCCGGCGTGCTCCCGGCACGCTGGATCGCGCGCCTGCCAGTGGTCGAGGCGCTGCGCGAGGGGTAACGGCCATGCGCCCGCGGGAGCACGGCACGCGCCAGGACAAGGACCGCCACCAACGCGGCCACGCCCTCGACGAGCGCCCAGACCGCCGCAGCTGCCGCGCCGTCGCCCGCCGTGGCGAGCACGGGCACGAGCAGCACCATCGGCACCATCGCGAGGTCCTGGAAGAGCAGGATGCCGGCGGCGGCGAGGCCGTGCGGCGCGTCGAGCTCGCCCCGCTCGTCGTAGACCTTGAACACGATCGCCGTGCTCGAGAGCGAAACGAGGAAGCCCGTGAGCAGCGCCGCCGGCCACGGGAGGCCGAGCCATCCGAACCCGAGCGCGGTGGCGCCGATCGTGCCCGCCATCTGGAGCGCCCCGCTCGCGACCATACGCGGCAGGATGCGGCGCAGCCGGTCGAGTGAGAACTCGATGCCGACCCCGAAGAGCAGCAGCGCCACTCCGAGCTCGGCGAGCTCGCTGACCGCGTCGGAGCGCGGCACGAGCCCGGCCCCGCCCGGACCGACCAGCACACCCGCCACGAGATAGGCGACGATCGCCGGCAGGCCGAGCGCCCGCCCGGCCAGGAGCGCCACGGCGCCCACCGCGAGCAGCAGGACGACGTCGGCGACGAGCATCGCGCCACCCTAGCGCCTTTCAGCGCCGACTGACGGGCTCCCGGCTCAGGCCTCGACGATCGGCGGCGACAGCGGGGTCCGGACGCGGTCCGGCAGAGAGTAGAAGCTCACCACGCGGAACGGCTTCCGCAGGAACTCATCTCGACGATGCTCGATTGCGAGAGAGCGCCGAGCGGAAGAGCGGTCGCTATCGACCGGCCTTCGGCTTCGGGACCGTCGCGGCACGCGAATGGTCGGCCATCAGGAACGTCGCGCGTTGCACCGTCACGACCTCGTGACAGCACGGGCACTGGGGGTTCATCTGGCTACCGGCGACACCCTCGAGGAACGAGAGTGGCGCGTGGCAGTGCGGGCAGGGACCGAACCGAGCGAAACCCATTGGACATCCTTCCGGCGCCGTCAGCTTCGTCCGGTGATCAGCTGCACGCCGCACCCGACGCAGAACACCGAGCCCTGGCGCCGGGACACGGCGTGCTCTGCGTCGCTACAATGGCGGCGTGGGAGGGTTCTGTTCACGACCTGCCCGCACTGCGGGCAATGCGGAACGGGCGAGTTGGCACGTCGATGATTCATGTTGTCACACCGGGCCGGCGGATTCCTGAGCGCGGTCATTCTGGCGTGCCTCGCACGGACGGCATCGTGTTGCCGGAGTCTCCGGCATCGTCCACGGCCGCGTCTCCTTTCAGAGTCCGCGCCAAGCACGCGTGGGGTAGGAACCGTGCCCTGCACGGTCCGCTGCGGGGCTCAAGACGGACTCATTGCTACGTTATCGCGATCCGGATGGCCGTGCAACGCTGCCTCAAAGAGAGGAGCTACTCCCCGGGAACGCCCAGAAATTTGACAAGATGATGTGGATAGCGTACTTTCAAATCGTTCGTCGCCCCGGGCTGGCATCGCCGAGGTCTACGGCCAGCCTCGCGGTCCGAACACCACCTCGCGCTCAACGGCCTCCGCGCGGTCGGCGCCGATTCAGGCCGCGATCAAGGAGGTACGATGCGATTCGCCCAGGGTCCGCCTCGCGGACCCTCCTCGGAGCGCGTGCGCGTTCCCGTGTTTGCCGTCGGACGGCGGGTGCGCGTGGCAGGCTCCTCGGAGAACGCCGCCGGTGTCACGTTGATGGACGAGACCGGCACGACCGCCATCGGGAAACTGAGCGGTGGCAGCGAAGTCGAGATTCTCGCCTGGCGGCCGCGCGGCGCCGAGGGCACGCGGTACCGCGTTCGTGCCACGCGTAACGCCCTCGAGGGCTGGCTCGGAGTCGCGAGCTTGTCCAGCCCGGCCAAGCCTTCGGCACTGGTTCGTAGAATCGCTGCGGCAGCCCCTCCCGTTCCGGCCCTCGCCTCGGGCAAGTCCGGCGATTCCGGGCGCCGGGTCGGGCCACGCTCGAAGTGAGACGGCGTCCGTGATCCGGTCAGCGCGGCGGCCGGCCTCGCGACCGTGACGGGCACGAGAAGGACGGCGTACGTCATGGCCGCCGCCGTTCGCCGCATCGGGTTGAGCGGGTGCGACAGGAAGAGCACGACGACGGGGGCATACAGCATGCAGCCGAGGAGGCCGAGCAAGGTCTCGCCAATCCAGAAGGTCAGCGCCAGGTTGAAGAGCAGGATGCCCAGATAGATCGCCGGCTCGAGCACCCCGGCGTAGGGCACGTGACGCGCACCGGCGCGCGACCACCGGACCCGACGCTCCACGCGCTGGTACAGCCCAAGGGTGACCAGTGCGACGAGGAACCAGCCGGCGTAGTTGCTGAGCGGGACGCCGAAGTGGATGCCGCCGCCCGGGTAGTAGTAGATGCGTCCGAGGAACCACCGGTCGCCGCGCAGCGTCAGCGGATCGATCACCAGGTCGATCAGCATGACGAAGAAGGCGCCGGTGAGGAGCACGCGCGGGCTCGCGCGCACCTCCGGCGCGTCGAGGACCTGGAAATCCCGTCGCGACACGGCGAGCGGGGAGTACAGGAACAGCGCCAGTGCATAGCCGAGGTAGCAGAGGAAGGTGAACGAGAGAGAATCGAAGAACGGCACGTTCGCGAGCCAGAGCTCACGGTCGCGCGTGCCGTCCAGGTAGACGTAGAGGCCGAAGGGGAAACCGGTGCGGGTGGAGCTGAATTCGGCGACGTATGCGATGGCCCACGCGATCAGGGTGAACGCCACGGTCCGCCACCAGCCGAGCCGCGTGACGGCGGTGACGAGGTAGACGGCCAGGAAGACGAAGACGTACGGCCGCAGCACGACCGAGCCGGCGAGAAGGTGGAGGAGCCGCACGCCGTCAGCGCCCGTGGTGGCGCTTGCCGCCGAGCAAGCGCTCGAGGAGCGAGCTTGCCTTCTCGCCGAGGCCGCTCTCGGTGAGCAGTCCCCGCGTGATGGTGGCCACGAACGCCGGCTCGGGCGTGACCCGCGGGTGCGGCAGCGGCCCGTGCACGCGGAGGGGAATGGCGAGGCGGCCGCCGTCGTCCACGAGCACGGGACGGAGGCGCGAGCGCCCGAGGACGTCGTCGGTCAGCTCCGGCGACGCCAGCACGCGGACCGTGACGTCGGTCTCGCCGTCGAGCCCGAGGTCGCCGGCGGCGTGCGCGTCGTAGCTCTGTCCGGCGAGCACCAGGTCATCGGAGTGCACGTGCCCGCCCGCCAGCCGTCCCGTGCCCGAAAGCTTCGTGAACCGCAGGTCGTCGCTGCCGAGCAGGTCGGGGTAGCGGCTGCGGAGCCGGTCCGCGGTGCCGCTCCCGATGACCGGCCGGAGCACGTCGAGGACCGCGGCGCCGACGCCGACGCCCGCGACGCGCCCGTCGGCGACGCGGAAGCCGCCGCTGCCGGCAAGCGCGTTCCGGAACCCCTCCACGCCCGGCGCCGGGCCGCCGAGCGCGGCGTCGAGCTCGAGCGCTCCGGCGGCGTGGGGCACGCCGCGGCGGGCCGGCGCGGACGCGAGGTCGAGCCGCCGGCCGCTCAGGTGTGCCGCGAGCGCCGACGCGGTGAGGTGCGCGTCGCCGGTGGCGGTGCCGCCGAGCAGCTCGACGGTAGCCGCGTCGAGCACGAGGTCCGGCGGGCTCGCGTGGACGGTTGCGCGGGCGTGGATGAACGGCAGCGAACCGAGCGTGCCGCGCGCCGCGGTCACGGTGCCCCGGTAGTCCGGTTGCGCGCCGGCGAGATCGAGCACGCCCTGGCTCACGATGTCGTCCAGCCGGAGACCGGTCCCCGCAAGCTGTGCGCGCACCACGAGCGGCATGGGCGCGCCGAATCGCGGCTCGCGGGCGTCGACGGCGACCTCGGTCAGCTCGAGACTCCGACCCGTCGCACGGTCGGTGTACCGCACGGTCCCGTGCCGCAGGCGGAGCGCGCCGAGCTGGAACGCCGGCCCATGGTGCGCCGCCGGGGACGGCGCGGCATTCGCGCGTCGCGCGCGGCCGCCGAGCGTGGCGACGTTCAGCCGTCCCGCGCGGTCGCAGACGAGACGCACGACCGGCTCGTCGACGACGACCCGGTCGACGACGAGACGCTGGCGGAGGAGCGGCAGGAGGCTGAGGCGCATACGGAGCCGGCGAGGACCCGGCTCTGCTGGCGGCTCGCGAGCGCGGCGAGCCCCGCAACGGCACCCGCGACGACCAGGAGAGCGATCACGGCGCCGGCGGCGAGCCGCCGGCGGCTCACTCGCCGAGCTCCTGATAGTTGGTGACCCGCCACCCCTCGTCGTCGCGGCGCACGGTGACGAGCCAGCGGCGCTCGAACCGGTCGGCGTCCTCCACCACGACGCTGCCGCGATAGAGATAGTTCACCATGTCGGCGTTCACCGGGTGCTCCTCGAGGAACGTGTAGTGCACCGACGGCTTGCGCGTCGTCTCGTCGATCGTCTGGCCCTGCGTGAGCCCGATCTCCTGCTCGACTTTGTGACGCGCGAGGTCCTTCGTGTAGGGCAACGCCGCATGCAGGTCGATGCGGACGTAGTGCGCGTCGAGGAAGTGCTCGGCGGCTCCCCGCGGTGTCGACGGGTCGGGACGACACGCCGAGAGCAGCAGGGAGAGGATCGCGAAGAGCGCCGCGCCTCGCGTCGTCGTCGCCGTCACCTTGTACCGTCCGAACCCCGTTGTTACCATCGGCTCCGTATGCCGACAAGGACGGAGCGCGCGACGGCCGACGCGCTCGCCGCGTACGCCGCGCACCTCCGCACCGAGCGTCACGTCTCGCCGCACACGCTGCGCGCCTATCTCGCCGATCTCCGCCAGTTCCTCGCGTTCGCCGGCGCCGGCGGACTGGCCGCGGTCCGCATCGAGACGATCCGCCACTGGCTGCGCGCGCTCGACGGCCGCGCGGACCGGAGCTCCATCGCGCGGAAGCTCGCCGCCGTCCGCGGTTTTTTCCGCTTCCTCGTCGACACCCACCGCGTCGCCCACGACCCGTCGGCCGCCGTCGCCACGCCGAAGACGACGCGCAAGCTGCCCGCGCATCTGACCCTCGACGACGTCGACCGTTTGCTCGCCACGCCGCGCGCGGACGGCGTCCTCGGTCTGCGCGATCGCGCGATCCTCGAGCTGCTCTACTCCTCGGGGCTCCGCGTGAGCGAGCTCACGGGTCTCGACTGGGAGCACCTCGACACCGACGCCGCTCTCGTGCGCGTCCTCGGCAAGGGACGGAAGGAGCGCGTCGTCCCCGTCGGACGTCCGGCGCTGCGCGCGGTCGAGGCGTACCGCGTGGCGGCGGCGAGCGCCGGCTGGCCCGCGGTGCGGGGCGCGGTGTTCCGCAATGCACGGGGGGGACGCCTGACCTCGCGGAGCGTCGGACGCCTGGTCGACCGGCACGTGCTCGCGAGCGGAACGACCACCAAGGCGACGCCGCACGCCCTCCGGCACACGTTCGCGACGCACCTCCTCGGCGCCGGCGCCGACCTCCGCGCCATCCAGGAGCTCCTCGGCCACGCGAGCCTCTCCACCACGCAACGCTACACCCACGTCGACCTCCGCCGTCTCATGGAAGCGTATGACCGCGCCCACCCGCGAGCCTGACACGATCCGCGCCACCACCATCCTGTCGCTCCGCCACCGCGGCCGCGTGGTGATCGCGGGCGATGGCCAGGTGAGCATGGGGCAGACGATCCTCAAGGCCAACGCGCGCAAGGTCCGGAAGCTCTACCAGGACCGGGTGCTCGCGGGGTTTGCCGGCGCCGGCGCCGACGCCATCACGCTCTTCGAGCGCTTCGAGGCGAAGCTCGGCCAGGTGAGCGGCAACCTGCGGCGCGCCGCGGTGGAGCTCGCGAAGGACTGGCGGACGGACCGCCTCCTCCGTCGCCTCGAGGCGCTCCTCGTCATCGCCGACCGCGAGTCGTCGCTCGTCGTGTCGGGCAACGGCGACGTGATCGAGCCCGAGGACGGGATCTGTGCGATCGGCTCGGGCGGCAACTTCGCGCTCGCGGCCGCCCGCGTGCTGGTGAAGCACGCGGCCGACATGCCGGCGCGCGCGATCGCGGAAGAATCGATGCGCGCGGCCGCCGCGATCTGCGTCTATACCAACGACCACCTCACCATCGAGGAGATCGACGGCGCCTGACCATGGCCAACTTCACCCCGCGCGAGATCGTCTCCGAACTCGACCGCTACATCGTCGGCCAGCGCGCCGCCAAGCGCGCCGTCGCGATCGCGCTCCGGAACCGCTGGCGTCGCATGCACGTCCCCGAGCCGCTCCGCGAGGAGATCGCACCCAAGAACATCATCATGATCGGGCCGACCGGCGTCGGAAAGACCGAGATCTCGCGCCGCCTCGCCAAGCTCTCGCAGGCACCGTTCGTCAAGGTGGAGGCCTCCAAGTTCACGGAGGTCGGCTACGTCGGCCGCGACGTCGAGTCGATCATCCGCGACCTCACCGAGATCGCCGTCAACCTCGTCCGCGAGGAGGAGAAGGAGAAGGTCCGCGTGCGCGCCCGCGAGCTCGCCGAGGAGCGCCTGCTCGACCTGCTGCTCCCGCCGGTGCGCATGGAGCGACGCATCCAGGCAGTCGGCGGCGAGGCCGAGCGCGCGGCGCCCACGGCCGACGAGTCGGCGACGCGCGAGAAGCTCCGTCGCATGCTGCGCGAGGGGAAGCTCGAGGACCGCACCGTCGAGATCGAGCTCACGCGTCCGGCGTCGCCCATGATCGAGGTGATGACGCCGCAGGGCATGGAGGAGGTCGAGCACGGGCTCCGCGACCTCTTCCAGAACATCATGCCGAAGAAGACGAAGAAGACGCGCATGCCCGTCCCCGAGGCGCTCGACGCGCTCGCACAGGAGGAAGCCACCCGGCTGATCGACATGGAGGCCGCCACCAAGGAGGCGATCCGTCGCGTCGAGGAGTCGGGGATCGTCTTCATCGACGAGATCGACAAGATCGCCGGCCGCGAGGGCATCCATGGCCCGGACGTCTCCCGCGAGGGCGTGCAGCGCGACCTGTTGCCGATCGTCGAGGGATCGACCGTGTCCACGAAGCACGGGCGGGTCCGGAGCGATCACATCCTCTTCATCGCGTCGGGCGCGTTCCACATCTCCAAGCCGTCGGACCTGATCCCGGAGTTCCAGGGTCGTTTCCCGATCCGCGTCGAGCTCGAGCCGCTCACCAAGGACGACTTCGTGCGCATCCTCACCGAGCCCGAGAACGCCCTCACCCGTCAGTACACGGCGCTGCTCGACACCGAAGGCGTGAAGCTCCTCTTCCGCGACGACGGCGTCGCCGAGATCGCACGCATCGCCGCCGAGGTGAACGAGCGGACGGAGAACATCGGCGCCCGCCGCCTGCACACGGTGATGGAACGGCTCCTCGACCAGATCTCCTTCGACGCGCCCGAGATGGGCGGCCGCGAGCTCACGATCGACGCGGCCTACGTCCGCGAGCGGCTCGAGCCGATCCTCCAGGACCAGGACCTGTCGCGCTTCATCCTCTGAACCCCTCGCCTACTGGACGTTCGCGGTCTCGGAATGAGTCCGCGGTCGAAGGCCGAGCTCCTCGAGCGGCAGCGGGCGGTCCCGGACGCCATCCCGGTGGCCGCGGATGCATGCGTCGACCTGCGCGGTCAGCCCTTCCCTCCGCGCGCGGCGGACCTCCGCGGGCAGCGACCGGAAGAGGACGTGCGGGGCGCCGGCGAGCGCCCGCCACACTTGCCGCAGCGTCGGGCGCGCGCGGCCGCGGAGTACCTCCGGCGGCGCGCCCGTCTCCTCGAGGCAAAACCAGGCGAGCGCGCGCCGGTAGGTGAGAAGCCCGAGCTTCAGCTCCTCCTCGCGCTCGAGCACGACGGCGAGCAGCTCGAGCGGGATGGCGTAGAGCGTCGACAGCACGAACCGGAGCTTCTGGAGGACGGTCCCGTGCGTCCGAACGAAGCGCACGGAGTTCCGAGCGCCGAGGTACGTGCGGACGGGATTCCACGCGACGGCCAGCGGGTTCGGCAGCTCCTCGCCACGAGCCCGGTTCCACGCGCGGCTCGAGGACGGCCGGCGGACGTCGGTGCTCTTCGAGAAGTGGTGCCAGACGCGCGAGTACGGCTGATAGTAGACCCGCCATCCCGCCGCGCGAGCGCGGAAGCACCAGTCGACCTCCTCGTGGTACGCGAAGTACGACTCGTCGAGCAGCCCGACGCGGCGCAGCGCCTCGGCGCGGACGAGGAGGCTGCACCCGATCGCCGCGTCGACGGCGCGGACGGCGTCGAACCCTTCACCGGGCAGCGCGTTCACCCCGCGGCGCCGGATGATCCCGAAGCCGAAGTAAATCTCGAAGTACGCCTCCTGCAGCACCTCAGGGACGTCGAGCCGCATGATCGCGCTCGAGACGGCGGCGGCGCGCCGATAGCGGTTCAGGACCGAAACGAGTGGCGCGAGGAAGTCCGGCGCCACCCGCGTGTCGTTGTTGAGGAGCAGCACTGCCTTCGCACCGGTCTCGAGCGCCGCCCGTATGCCCGCGTTGTTGCCGCCCGCGTAGCCGCGGTTCTCGGGGAGCGCCACCACGCGGACGTCCGGAAAGCACCCTCGGACGGCCTCGATCGAGCCGTCGGTCGACCCGTTGTCGACGACCATGACGGTGGCGCCGTCGAGCGTCGCCTGCCGGAGGCTCTCGAGACACTCGAGGGTCCACTCGCGGCCGTTCCAGTTGAGGACGATGATGGTCACGTCGGCCGGAACCAGCGAGCCGCGCAGATGGCGGCGGAGGAGCGCGCGGACGCGCGCGCTGAGCGCGTTCCAGTGCGTGGGCGGCAGCGCGGGCGATTGTACTGACCGCCGCGCTCGAGGGTCAACGTCGCAGCGCCGCAACCCTGTACGGCGAAACTTCGGATGTGGTACGCACCGAACATCAGCAGCGCCGACGGCGCCCACGAAGGAGGTTCGATGTCCCGATATCGCGTCTGGATCGCGGCGCTCGTCGCCTCGTGTTTCGCGCCGGCGGTCGCGTCGGCGGTGGTGCCGAGCCCGACGATCGAAGGCCCGGTGACGGGAGGGCACGGCGCGCCCTTCGTCGCGGGCACCGCGTTCGACCTGTCGGAAGTCGGCTACGTGGAGGAGGAGTACTTCATCTCCGGCACGGCGACTGCTTTCACGAGCGCCACGCCCCTGGACGGCGATGGCAGGTGGACGGTCACCCCCGGCGACACCGCACCGTACAAGACGCGCATCCTCGTCGAGCGGCCGACTTCGCCGAGCCGGTTCAACGGCACGGTCGTCGTCGAATGGCTGAACGTGAGCGGCGGTCTCGATGCCGCGCCGGACCTGATCGGCGCCCACACCCGCATGATGCGCGAGGGTATCGCGTGGGTCGGCGTCTCCGCGCAGTTCGTCGGCGTGGAGGGCGGGCCGTCGCTGATCGGCGTGTTGAGCATTCCACTGAAGACGTTCGACCCGGTGCGCTACGGGTCCCTCGTTCATCCCGGCGACAGCTTCTCGTACGACATCTTCTCGCAGACCGCCCAGGCCATCCGGCATCCGTCGGGACCGGACCCGCTCGCGGGCCTCGTGCCGAAGGCGTTGATCGGCGACGGCGAGTCGCAGTCCGCCTTCCGCATGGTCACGTACATCGACGCGATCCAGCCGATCGCGCGGATCTACGACGGCTTCCTGGTGCACAGCCGCGGCACGGGAGGCCCCGTCGGCGCGCCGCTCTCGCAGGCACCCCAGCCGGTGATCGGGGTCCCGTCGCCCACGTTCATCCGCCCGGACGTCGGCGTGCCGGTGCTGACGTTCCAGACCGAGACGGACCTCGGGTTGCTGCAATCGATCGCCGCCCGGCAGGACGACACCGACCAGTTCCGCCTCTGGGAGGTGGCCGGCACGGCGCACGCCGACGCGTACATCCTCGTGGCGGGCGCCAGCGACACGGGGAAATCGCCCGACTCGGCCGCACTCGTGCTCACGTCGTCGCCGCTCGGCGTCTTCCTCTGCCCGCAGTTCATCAACTCCGGCCCGCAGCACTTCGTGCTGAACGCCGCCATCCACTGGCTGAACCGCTGGGTACGGCGCGGCACCCCGCCGCCGATCGCGCCCCGCCTGACGATCGACCCGGGTCCTCCCGCGCACGTCATGCTCGACGCCCACGGCAACGCGACGGGCGGCATCCGCACGCCGCAGGTCGACGTACCGATCGCGACGCTCTCGGGCACCGGATCCGGCAGCCTTGCCTGCCTCCTGTTCGGCACCACCGTGCCGTTCGACGCCAGCACGTTGCACGCGCTGTATCCGACCCACCGAGCGTACGTGTACGCGTTCAACCGTGCCACGCGGCAGGCGGTCCGTGCCGGCTTCCTCATGAAGTCGGACGCGCGGCTCATGATGGAGCAGGCGGCGCGCTCGAACGTCGGCCGATGAGACGACCGCTCAGCGCGACGGCAGCCGCACCCGCAGGAGGCGGTCGCCGGCGAACGAGCCGATGACGAGCTCGCCGCCCACCTCGACCGCCGCGGTGCCGGCGCCCATCGGCGGCCCCGCTCCGGCGTAGAGCTCGCGCTGCGCGAGCGTCTCGGGATCGAGCGCGACGATCGCGAACGCCGTGGGACACGAGCCCGCGGTGATCCGGTCGCACCCCATCACCTGGTACATCGGCGCGCGGATCGACGCGACCAGCAGCCGCCCGTCGCCCCAGCTGACGTTGTCCGGTGCCTGGACCGCCGCCCGCGCGAGCTCGCGCCCGCTGGCGCGCTCGATGCGCCGCACGGTGTTCGACATCGTGGCGTCGAGGTAGATCGACGCGCCGTCGCGGGCGACCGTAATGCCGTTCGGAAAGCCGTCGTCGGTGCCGGGCAGCCGGCGGAAGCCCCGCCCGGGTTGCCACTCGAGGACGTATCCGGTGCGCCGTCCGAAGAGGTACGCGAGGCCCAGGCCGACGGTGCCCGTCGAGCGCTCGTACATGTGCGTGGTCACGAAGCCGCCGTCCGGAAGACTCGCGACGTCGTTCAGCAACGAGCCCGGCGGCGGCATCGCGCAGCCGCGCCACGTGACGGCGACGGCGCCGTCGACCGTCACGTCGAAGAACTCGATCGCCTCGCGCCCGCCGTGATCGACGGCGAGGAGGACGAGCCCGCCATCCGGACGGCGACCGAGGTCGATGCCATGCGGCGCGAACGCGCGCGAGGGCGGACCCGAACACGCAGGATCGCCCCAGCGCTCCGCGGCGGCGGCTGGCGCGCCGCCTTCGTAGAGGACGGTGCGCGCGTCCGTCGCGAGGTCGTAGAGGACGATGCGGCCCGGCCGCGTTCCCTCGATGTTGCCGAACTCGCTGACCAGCAGTCGGCGCCCATCGGGGAGCGGGACGAGGTCTTCCGGGTTCTGGAAGCCGCAGACCGGGCGGGCTGGCCCGCGCGGCTGGCAGTCGCGCACGGGCTCGAGCCGCGTGCACGCGGCCAGGGCCGCCGTCAGAACGACGAGTGCATTCCGCGTCCGGCAGCGCACCGGGTGGGTGCTACGCCGCGCGCGGGCCGATCGTCAACGTCCGCCCGGTCGCGGAGCTAGACCATGTCCTTCAGCAAGCGAAGGGGCCGGACCTTCACCACGTTGCGGGCCGGCTTGGCCTTGAACATCACCTCTTCCTTCGTGAAGGGGTTGATGCCCATCCGCGCCTTCGTCGCCGGCTTCCGCTGCACCGTGATCCGCATCAGCCCGGCGAGCTTCACGACACCGGGCCCGCCCTTCGCCAGGTCGGCTCGGATGATCGACCCGACTACGTGGAACACGCCGGCTACGTCGCGCCGGCGGATGCCGACGTGCTGAGCGACGGCATCGAACACCTCGCTCTTGCTCCGCGGCGTCTTCGCGGCCGCGATCTTGACCGGCTTCGTCAGGTCGAGCTTCGCGCCGCCCCGGCCGTTCAACGAAGCCTTCTTCGCTTTCTTCATCACCGTTCTCCCTCCGCCGTTACAGGCTCGTCTCCGGCCGCCATAACGAAGGAGCGCGCGGAATGCAACTGCAATCGAAGGCGCCGGCGACCCGATCCACCGGGTCGCGCTCACGCGTGCAGCGGCCGACCGCCGGCCACGAGCTCCGCCGCGTCGTCGCGACGGGCAGGCGCGATCGTGGGGTTCGAAAATTCCATGACGCCGTCGTCGACGGTTCCCCGTCGCAGCAAGAGGAGGTCGCGCGCGTAGTTCTGGTGGAGCTTCCACGGGATCTTCGACCCCTGCTTCGGGAAGAGATGGATCGAGCGCTGGACGTAGCCCGACGTGAGGTCGAGGAAGGGCGCTTCCTTCAGCGTGCCGTCGCGTACGTGCGGCGTGCACTGGCGCATTCCGGTCTTCTCCATGTGGTTCAGCAGCCGGCAGACGTAGCGACAGATGAGCTCGGCTTTCAGCGTCCACGAGGCGTTCGTGTAGCCGACCGCCAGCGCGAGGTTCGGCACGTCGCTGAACATCATGCCCTTGTAGTTGTAGGTCTTCGCGAAATCGACGCGGACGCCGTCGACGGTGACCCCGAGGCCGCCCAGCAGTAGCAGGTTGAGCCCCGTCGCGGTGACGACGACGTCCGCCTCGAGCTCCGCGCCCGAGCGCAGCTGGAGCCCCTTGGCCGTGAAGGTCGCGATCTCGTCGGTGACGACGGATGCCCGGCCTCGTCGCATGGCCGCGAAGAGATCGCTGTCCGGCACCAGGCAGAGACGTTGCTCCCACGGGTTGTAGCGCGGGTTGAAGTGCGTGCCGACGTCGTACTCGGACCCGAGCTCCTTCCCCACCCACTTCGCGATCATCGTCCGGGCGCGTTTCGGGTGACGCCGGCAGAAGCGAAAGAACCACATCGTCAGCAGCACGTTCTTCCAGCGGGTGATGCCATACGCGACCCGGGCAGGAAGACGCCGGCGGAGCCAGTTCGCGATCGGGTCCTCGCCCGGCAGCGAGACGATATAGGTCGGCGACCGCTGCAGCATGGTGACGTGGGCGGCATCCTTCGCCATCGCCGGCACGAGCGTGACCGCCGTGGCGCCGCTGCCGATCACCACCACGCGCTTGCCCACGTAGTCGAGGTCCGCCGGCCACTTTTGCGGATGCACGACGCGGCCGGCGAAGCGCTCGATGCCGGGGAACTCCGGCGTGTGCCCTGCGGCGTAGCTGTAGTAGCCGCTGCACATGAAGAGGAAGTTGCACGTGAAGCGCGCGATCTCCCGCTCGCCTTGCTCCACCTCGACCGTCCAGCGGGCGTCCTCCGACGACCACGAGGCGCTCTTTACGCGATGGCGAAAGCGGATGTGTCGGTCGATGCCGTGCTCTGTCGCCGTCTCGCGCAGGTACTCGAGAATCGACCAGCCGTCGGCGATCGCCTTGGCATTCGTCCAGGGTTTGAAGGAGTAGCCCAGGGTGTACATGTCCGAGTCCGAGCGGATGCCGGGATAGCGGAAGAGGTCCCACGTCCCGCCGATGTCGTCGCGCGCCTCGAGGATGGCGTACGTCCGATCCGGACAGCTCGTCTGCAGATGGTAGCCGGCGCCGATGCCGGAGATCCCGGCGCCGACGACCAGCACGTCGAAGTGCTCTGGCTTCATGCGCGTCTGCGGCCGCTCCTTATACACGAAGACTGTAGCCGTGGGAGCACTGCACGGTCGACGGGCTTGCGGCGCGTCGCGCTGTGCGCGATGGCTCGCTGCATGGCGACCATCCACGCGAAGCGCTTCCCGGGCGAGAGCGAGCAGTACCGACAGGCGCGCGACGAGCTGCTGCGCGCGGAGCTCGACCTCCGCCGGCGCGTCGAGGAGGTGGCGGCGCTGCGCCGCCGGCTGCCGCGCGGCGGCACCCTTCCGCAGGATTACGCGTTCGAGGAGGGCAGCTCCGACCTCGACGATCGGGATACCGTGCGCACCGTCAGGCTGAGCGAGCTCTTTGCCGACAAGGACGTCCTCCTCCTCTACAACTTCATGTTCGGGCCGAAGATGGAGAAGCCCTGTCCGATGTGCAGCTCGTTCATCGACGGCCTGAACGCGAACGCCCGTCACCTCGAGCAGCGGGTTGCGCTGGCCGTCGTCGCGAGGTCGCCGATCGCGCGCATCCGGGAGTTCGCACGGCAGCGAGGCTGGCGAAGGCTACGGCTCCTGTCGTCGGCGAAGAACGACTACAACCGGGACTACCACGGCGAGGAGCCCGACGGGGCCCAGAATCCGATGCTCAACGTCTTCGTCCGCCGCGACGGCGAGACCCGTCACTTCTGGGCGTCAGAGGCGCTGTTCGGGCCGAGCGAGCCGGGTCAGAACCAGCGCCACCTCGATATGATGTGGTCGCTGTGGAACCTGCTCGACGTGACGCCTTGGGGACGGGGGGAGTGGTACCCGGGCCTGTAGGCGACCAGTCACCCGCGGCGACGTTCCAGCTGACGAGCTGACGCACCGCCGATCCTCCGTCGTCGCGACAGCGGTTGACAGCGCGACGACCGACGCCCGAGAATCAGCGGGCCGATGATCTTCGAAGAGGTGCGCGCGGGAGGGTGCCTGTCCTATCTGGTGGGCTGCCCCGAGACGTGCAGTGCGGTGCTCATCGACCCGGAGCTGAGCCAGGTCGACCGCTACCTCGCGCTCGCGGCGAAGGCGGGGCTGCGCTTCCACTACGTCGTCGATACGCACACCCACGCCGACCATTTCTCGGCCACGCGCGAGCTCTCCCGGCGGCTCGAGGTGCCGAGCGTCATGCACCGCGCGAGTCTCGCCCCCTACGTCGACGTGCGCGTCGACGACGGCGAGATGATCATCGCGGGGCGGCTCCGGCTACACGTGCTCCACACGCCGGGTCACACCGACGACTCGATCTGCCTCGTGCTGTCCGACCGCGTGCTCACGGGGGACACTCTGCTGCGGCGTGCCACGGGGCGGACGGATCTCCCCACCGGCGATCCCGAGGCGCTGTACGAAAGCCTCTTCGGCAAACTCCTCCGCCTCGACGACGCGCTCACGGTTCACCCGGCGCACGACTACAAGGGATCGCCGGTGTCGACACTCGGTCAGGAGAAGGCAGAGAACCCGCGGCTCCAGCGTCGCGAGAGCGCCGCCTTCGTCGAGCAGATGCGCGCACTCAACCTGGAGATGCCGCAGCACCTCACCGAGGCGCTGCGCACCAACCGCACCGGCGGCAAGACCGTCGCCCAGCTCCTCGACGAGGCGGCGAGCCGCATCTCCTTCATGTCGATGGAGGAGTTGCGGCAGCGCGTCTCGGCCGACGACCGGAGCCTCGTGATCCTCGACGTCCGGGAGCGCGATGCGTACGACGCGGGCCACGTACCTGGCGCCCGCCACCTGTCGCGCGGTCAGCTCGAGCTGCGCGTGGACCGAGAGCTACCGGACCCGACGGCTCGCATCCTCGCGTACTGCGAGTTCGGCAAGATATCCACGCTCGCCACCGCCACATTGCGCGCGATGGGCTACACGCGCGCGGTCGCCCTCGATGGGGGACTCAAGGCGTGGCGAGAGGCGGGGCATCCGCTCGAGCGCACGCCGGCGGCCAGCTGAGTCATCGTGCCAGACGAGAACCGTACCGCCGACGAGTTTCTCGCCCGCACGCGATAGCGGATCGCCCGGGCGGTGTGCTACGGGGCCGCGGTATCTCGCCCACGGCGCGCACGCGGATCGTCGCCACACTCGGACCGGCGTCGTCCTCCGAGGACGGAATTCGCGCACTCGTCGAAGCCGGCGTCGACGTCTTTCGCGTGAACTTCTCGCACGGCACGCACGCGGAGCATGCCGCGCGGATCGCGGCCGTGCGGTGTGTCGCCGGGGCGCGGGCGATCGCCATCCTGCAGGATCTGGCGGGCCCGAAGCTGCGGCTCGCTCACGCGGTACGTGCACGCGCCGGCGACGTGATCACACTCGCGCTGCCGGCGACCGTGCGCCCGGGCGACCCCGTGCTCCTCGCGGACGGCGTCATGCAGCTCGAGGTCCTGGCGAAGGATCAGGACGACCTGCGTGCCGGGCTCGCGATGGGCGTCGACTTCGTCGGCGTGTCGTTCGTCCGCCGTGCGGTCGACCTCGCTGCGGCGCGGGCGAGCGGGCTTCCCGTGATCGCGAAGATCGAGACAGCCGCCGCGACCGAGCATCTCGAGGAGATCGTCGACGCCGCGGACGGCATCATGGTCGCGCGCGGCGACCTCGGGGTCGAGATCCCGATCGAGCGCGTCCCGATGCTGCAGAAGCGGCTCATCGCGCTCGCGAACCGGGCGGCAAAGCCGGTCATCACGGCGACTCAGATGTTGCGGTCGATGGTCGAGAGCCTCGTCCCGACCCGCGCCGAAGCCACCGACGTGGCGAACGCCGTCCTCGACGGGACGGACGCGGTCATGTTGAGCGAGGAGACGGCCGTGGGACAGCACCCGGTCGCGGCGGTGGCGATGATGCGCCGGATCCTGTGCGCGGCAGAGCCGTCGCTGGTCGAGCGGCCGCCCGGTGCCGAGCGCGACCCGGCCGCGGTCATCGCGGAGGCGGCGTGCGACCTCGCGCGCCGGGTGGCCGCCGCCGCGATCGTCGTGCCGACGCAGACGGGTGCGACGGCGCGGCGGATCGCCGCGCGCCGTCCGCGCATGCCGATCGTCGCGCTCACCCCCGACGACGCCGTGCGCCGGCGCCTGTCGCTGGTGTGGGGCGTGACCGCGCTCACCGCGCCGTGGCCCGGCCACGACATCGAAACGTTGCTCGGACACTTCCGCGGCTCGCTGCACGCAACGGGGCTCGTCGCCACCGGTGCGCCGGTCGTGCTCACGGCGGGGTGGCCGCTGGCCGGCACGACCAACCTCGTGCACGTGACGACACTCTAGATGCCCCACCCGAGCCCCGCGGAACTCTTCGACCGCGATCCCCGCCGCGCGGATGAGCTTGCGCAGCGTCCCCGGCACCGCGATGATCGGGGATCGAGAGCGACGCAACTGAGCGGGCCTTCGTGAGGATCAAGTGGCTGCCGGCGCCCGGGCGTAAGGGTGGCGCACCTCCCGCATGGCAAGGTTGATTCCGCTAACGTAAGACCGTATCTTACCTCACGTGAGGACGACCGTCTCGACCAAGGGCCAGATCATCCTTCCGGCCGACATCCGGCGCAGGGACGGTATCGAGGCGGGGCAGGAGTTCGAGGTCGAGCGCATCGACCGCGGCGAGTACCGGCTCGTGCGCCGCGCCCCGCGACCGAACGAGGGCGTCGTGGACTGGCTCCTCGCGTGCCCCGACAAGGGGTTCTTCGTCCCGATCGAATCGGAGTCGACCGACGCCCTGTGACCTACCTGGTCGACGCGAACGTTCTCAGCGAGGCGACCAGACCCACGCCGGACGCCCGAGCGGTGGGGTGGCTCCGACGGAACGAGCGGGAAATCGCCGTCGATCCGATCATTCTCGGTGAGATCCGGTTCGGGATACTCCTTTTGCCACGCGGCCGGCGACGTCAGAGACTCGAACGTTGGTTCGACGATGGCGTTAGCAGGCTCACGTGTCTGCCGTGGGACGCCTCCGTCGGTCTGCGCTGGGCGAAGCTCCTCGCCGATCTGCGCACCGGCGGGCGCTCCATGCCGGTCAAGGACAGTCTCATCGCCGCGACGGCGCTGGCGCACGGCCTCGTAGTCGTCACCCGGAACCGGCGCGATTTCGAGAGCGCGGGGGTGCGCCTCGTCGACCCGTTCACCCGAATGGGATGACCGTCCGGGGCGCGGGGCGCGGCGCGGGATGCTCCCGGGAGCGCTACGTCACTCCTATCGCAGTCCCTCTTAATCCCGGCCGCGCGAATGGCTGCCGGTCTGGCGGCGGAACACCCACCCGAGCCGCTCGAAGGCTCGGCGAGCATCCCGCGCCCGCTGACAACCGGCAGATCAGACAACGGCGACGTCCACCTCGACCGTTCGGATGGCCCGAACCTCGAGGCACGCGACGATCGCCTCGCGGATGTTCGCGAGCGCTTCCTCCCGGGGGCAGCCTCTGCCGCCCCCGGGTTCCTCAGCGGCCCGCTACGCGGTGGCGGCCCACGAACCGGTCAGGGTGCGCAACCGCTGTCGGTGCACGCGTCGCAGCAGCTCGGATGCGTGCCGGTGCAGGCGCTCTGCCCATCCGGAGCCGTGCAGTGCGTGGCGTCGCTCTTGATCGAGCACTTGGTCGACGTCACGCCGTGCGGATTCGTCCTCGTGCGGCAGCACGTCACGAACCCCGGCTTGCCGCAGGTCGAGCGCGAGTAGCACTTCTTGACGACACCCCGGCACTGCATCCGCAACCCGCTCCCGTTGATCGCCTGGACCGCGCAGCTGACATACTGCCCGTGAGTCTGGTCCGGCTTGTTGCAGTCACAGGCCGCGTCGGCCGCGGCGCGTGCCGCCGCGATCGCGGCCGCGTCCGCGCCGGTCGGATCGCACCTCTGGGCGAACCCCGCCTGACTGGTCACGAGCAGGAGCAAGACGGCGAACGAGCTACCAACGACGAGCCGCATCTGAGTGTTCTCCTTTCTGCGAATCGGCTGCCAACCCGAGTGTCGCCCGCCGATCGGCGTCGAATCTTCCGCACCCATGGAAAGTCCCTTCGCTGCGCGCCGTCAAGCGGTCGCGTGCGAAAAGATCGGTGACTACGATTGGCAAAGGACGTGATCCAGCCATCCCGGAAAGGCGGGAACCCTGGCGGCCTGGAGCACTCGGACAGCCGTGCTGATTCGCAAGCTGGAGACGGCGGCGACCCACACAGCTGCACGGTCGCGACAAGCCGCGACGACTGCACCTGAGTGACCCTGAGTTGGCCTCCGACCTGGAACGTTTCCGGAACGCGTCCGGACGTGCCCGCTGCGGGCGTCTCAGGCGAGCGCGGCGCGAAACTCCTCGACCGTAATCCCGGCGGCGCGGATGAGCTTTGCGCAGCGTCCCCGGCGCGAGCTCACGATGATCGGGGATCGAGAGCGACGCGACGGAGCCGACTTTGGTGAGGATCATTGGCTGCCGGTCTGCCGGTGGAACACCCACCCGAGCCGCTCGAAGGCTCGGCGCGCATCCCGTCCGCTCGCAACCGGCAGGTCAGGCAGCGGCGACGTCGACCTCGACCGTTCGAATGGTGAGTGGCAGTCCCTGCTCGGCCCGAACCTCGAGGCAAGCGACGATCGCCTCGCGGATGTTCGCGAGCGCCTCCTCCTCCGTCTTTCCCTGACTCACACACCCAGGGATCGCCGGGCATTCGGCAACGATCATGCCGCTCTCGTCGCGTTCGAGGGTCACGGGGAGCTTCATGGGTGACGACTGTAGCACTCGAGGCTCGCGAGTTACACGGCCAAGCGCCGCTGCGGGCGACGGCGCCAAGTGGGCGAGCATCCGAGTTACTCGGGCCGCTCACGCAGTTCGCCGACATCGCGTGGCCCCACATGCGTTTGACCAACCGCCACGGCGTGGTACCGAGGGGCGGACGATGTTGCGATAGCGAGTTATTGCGCCCGGCTTCTCACATCTACCACGGCGACGCGGAGCCGGTGACTTGCAGCACATCCGACTTGTGCGGAAGACGACAAGCGTTCACGGGCGCGCCGTGGCGGTTCTCTTGCTAAGAATCGGCCTCGCTCGCCTGTCCCCTCGCCGTCAGGTTGAGCCGACGAGCCACGCTGGCTGCCAGGCGGCCGAGGATCCCCGCATAGGTGGGGAACGAGAGCGGAACTCGAGCGAGATCGTCCACACGCATCCCGGCCACCATCGCTATCGTCGCGACTTGGACGATGTCGACCGCGCGCTCACCGACGACGTGGCATCCCAGAATGTTGTAGGTTGCGCGGTCGACGATCAGCTTGCAGAACCCGTTCGTCCGTCCGTCGATGATCGTGCGGGTGGTGGAATCGAAGCGGATGATCCCTGTCACGACGTCGTGCGCTTCGCGGGCGCCCGCTTCGGTCAGGCCCACCTGGGCGTACTCCGGATCCGTGAAGCTCCCGATCGGGATCGGCCCAGGGGGGAGCACAGTCGTCGCACCGAGCACCGCGTTCGTGGCCGCGACGAAGCCCTCTTGTATGGCCTGGGGGACGAGCAAGAGGTGACCGGTCACGTCGCCGGCTGCAAAGATGTGCGCCGCGGACGTCGACAGGTGAGCGTCGACCCGAACGTACCCGCGATGGTCGGTCTCGACGCCTGCCGCCTCGAGATTCAGCGCTGCGGTATTGGCCACCCACCCGACCGCGACCACCACGACACTGGCCTCCGTGCCGTCACGGAGACCGTCCTTCGAGAAGTTCATGCGCACGCCGTCAGCGGTCTTCTCGAACGATTCGATGGTCCCGAAGTCTTCCCGCACCATCATCCCAGCTGCCCGAAAGGCCGCCGCGACCGCGGCCGAGACATCTTCGTCCTCGGTCGGCAGAATACGCGGGCCCGCCTGGAAGAGCTGGACCCGCGACCCGAATGCGTTGAAGACCGAAGCGACCTGCGCACCAGTTGCTCCAGCGCCGATGACCAGCATCGAGGGTGGCACCGCCGTGAGGCTCCACGCGTCGCTGTGTGTGGCCGTGTATTCGACCCCAGGAACCGAGAGCCGGCGGGGTACGCCGCCTGTGCAAACGATCACCTTTTCGGCGTGCAGCCGCAGTCCACTCTCTGTCTCGATGGTGTGCGGGTCCACGAACCGCGCCATGCCGGCGCGTTCATGGACGGCCACTCCGGCGGAATCGATCTGCCCGCGGAAGGCAGAATGGGCTCGCACGTCATTCGTGACCTCGCGCACGCGAATGAGCAGCCGGCGATACTCCAGCGCCGGCGCGCTCACGGCGATGCCGTACTGCCCGAGCTGTCGGGATTCTCGGATCAGACGGGCGGCGTGGGCCAGCGTACGCACGGGCACGGGTCCATCGTTGGCCGCCATCCCTCCGAACTCCTCGCGGGTCACGAGGGCGGTCTTCGCGCCCAAATCTGCTGCGCGGAGCGCGGCAACCACCCCCGCCGGCCCGGCGCCGACGACCACGACGTCGAACATGCGTTCCGTCCTACGTCTCCAGATCGGCGAGCCAGCGAAGGGCGCGCAATCCGGGCATGAAGGCGTATTCACCGCCCCGGGTGACCACGAACCGCGTGAGCCCCTGAAGTCGTCTGGGAATCGGGCGGCGTGGAATGACGAAGCGGCCGGGGTCCAGATGCGATCCGACGATCGGATCCTTGGCGTCGCCGCCACCGAAGAAGACGCCGTCCCCGACCCACTGCGACTGAACGAACTCGAACTGCCGCCCGAGGTGCGCTCCGACGAACGCGAACATCAACCCGCGATCGGCGCCGTCGTCCTGGAGGACTCCTTCCGGCAGGTGAGGACCGTAGGCGGCCCCACGTCGGATCATTCGATGGATCCGCGCGATGCCTGCAATCGACGCATCGCGCGGGTTCGTACGTCGAATGTGCGAACCCGGGGGTGTTTTGAATCCTGCGACATCGTCGGCTTCGTATTGGAAGTTGTTATTGCGTTGCGGATCCGCCCCTAGCTCGGGATCGTCGTGGCGCGGGCAGAGCGCCAACGGCGCGCCGCTGCGCCAGCGGCCCATGACCTTCGCGGCCAAGAGCTCTTCGTCTTCCGGGCTGGTGGAGTTGGCCTTCAGGTAGCTACGGAATGCAGCAACGCGCTGGTGCAGCTTCCGGAAGGCGACGTAGGTTCCGTTCCGGCCGAGAATCTCGGGTCGAAGCGTCTGGACGCCGCCGATCTCGTCGCGATAGCCGAGGACGAATTCACCCGCTTTGAGCGGTTCTTCGTTGGGATTGGTTCCCGGGATTCCACTCCCGTCGACGGCCGGGTGGCTGATCCCGTCGCGGAAGCCGAAGGGCTCCTTCTCCGTGGGCAGCGCGTGGCAGTCCTGGCGCCATATCGCGGCCACCCCGGGTAGCTCCTGGACGGCCTTCAGCGCGCGCTCGAGCGCGACCGCGAGCCGTGCCGAATCCTTCGCTACGGCGGCCACGACGACGTGAACGTCGGCGGTCCCGAGTGGAGCTTCCCAGTGCTCCGGGCTACTCTCGCCCGTATCGCCCAGCTCCTTCGCTCGCGCCGCCATCCCCTGCCGGAATTCCCACGCGAAGCTCTCGAGCGAGTCCTTCGGCACGCCGAGCGCCCGTAGCCCGTGATAGGTGAGCGCGACGCTTACCCCCGTATGGGCCGCGAGATGATCGCGGTTGGCCGCCGGGGTTACCGCGCCGCTCGCGCGCCGCATCAACTCCCGGCCCGCCTTTCGATCGTCGATCCGCAGCAGGATGTAGGCAGCGGCATATGGGGATGGACGTGGGCGCAGAACCCCGCTCTGGATGTCGTCGAGCTCGAGGGTCACTTCTCCTACCATCCCGGCCCCTTTCGTGAAGAGCGACGGTCAGCTCGCCGTCGCGATGTTTCTCCAGAACCGCTCCAAGCTCTCATCGGCGCCGAACAACCGGTTGAAGACCGTGGAGTCGGCCAACAGGACGTCGCCCGCGCGCTGGTCCTTCGGGGGCATCCATAGGAACGCGTTGAACTCGGTGTTGCCCGCGTCGGTGAACGGATGCGGCCGCGACGTGTCGATCGGCTGCCTCGCGAGGACGTGAATGGACCGAGTGTCGTCGGTCGTCAGCGCGTAGTGCGGAAGATGCATGTGGAAGTTGAACGACGTGACACCCGTGAGCCAGCCTCGGCGATCCAGGTCCCTCGCGATCGACAAGGGCGCGATCTTCTTCGTCCCGGAAACGAGCGCTGGGCGCAGGCCGTGGCGGTTCTCGACGGGTACGCCGAGTCCCCGCATCAGCGATCGCGTGTACCTCCCAAAGCGTTGCTGGCGGGGCACCAATGCATCGCCGTGGTGGTGATACTCGACGTCGCGCACCTTCGGATCGTCGGAGATGCCGACCTCGTGATGGGGACCCAAGATCAAGCACGTTCCCTCACGCTCGAGGAACTCCCGGAGGGCCTCGATCTCCTCCGGCGCTGCGTCTTGCTCCGTGATCATGTGATCCAGTCCGAACACGAGCAGCGTGTCTGCATCCGCCAGGACTCGCTCGTCGAGCGGAAGCTTGACGCCAGCGTGATCGATCCGCTGAAACACGGGCACTGCATGCCCGGTCGTCTCCTGGGCGAACTCCTGGAAGGGCACCCAGGCCCGGAAGAACAGCTCGAGTGCTCCCGCGATGCCCTGCTGATACTGGAGGGGGTTCGACCACTCGGGCCCCTCGTAGGCGGGCCATGCCACGCGCCGGACCTCCGTCATCGTCGAGAAGCGGTTGTCGAGCTCCGAAGGATCCCGGCCTGCCTCGGCGGGGTAGCTCCACGAGATGTAGATGCTCACGCGTCGTCGGCCCGGCGTGTATTTCCGTCGCACGTGGCTCTGGTTGTAGGTACGTGCGCTGTTTGATGCGCTCATCGTCACGTCTCCGGATGCCGCACTTTCACTGGAACTGATCGAAAATTTCCGAGAATGCGTTCTTGACCCTCAACGCCTTCTTGATCTCGTCGGCGGTGACATACGGATACTCGCCGTATTCGATGAAACTCGGGCACTGGTGTGCCCGGACGAACTTGATGAAGGCGTCCGGGTTCGTCTTCCAGTCCATCGGAAAACCTTCGAGGTTCTCGAACACCGTATTGACCCCTGCCTTCCCGAAGAGGGCTATTGCGTCCTCGGTGTACTTGTCGAAGTTGGTGTCGAAGATACCCTGGTACATGAATCGCGTGTCGTCGTCGAAAAGCACCCACCGCAGGTAGTGCAGCTTCAACGGGGCCAAGAGGTATGGGTCCTTCTCCAGAGCGCTCGCGAGGTTGAGGCCGTAGCCACGGATGGCCTCAGCTCGGCCAGGCTTCACGCGCGAGATGATCGTGAAGCCGTAACACGCGGGCGTCCGGGGATAGATGGGGCCGTATTTGCCCTGCTCGAGTTGGTCCGTCTCCTTCGGTATGACGACAGCCTGTGGTTTGATCTCCATGCCGGTCCTCCTCTTCTTTTGTGTGCCCTAGAACTTGACCGCGACCGTAAACTGCAATGAGTAACCCTGGAACGTCGACCGATTCTCAAACTCCTTGAAGTACTTGAAACCCGTGTTCACCTTCCAAACGGGCAACACCACGTTACAGGCGAATCCAAGAGCGTTGACGACGTAGTGTGCGCTCGCCTCCGTCGGCGTGACGTTCGGTCCGGTCTTGTCCCTCGTCTGCCACTGATTGTAGCCGACGAGTCCGAGCTGTAAGCGCAACGCCTCGTGCAACGCGAACGTCTGCGTGAGCGAATAGTCGAGATTGAAGGTGTCACCGGGATGAATTCCGGTGCCCTCCTGCTCGGTGTGGAATTCGTACATCTGGAAGGCGGAGAGTGCCGTCGCCTTGTTCTCCGTCAGGTAGAACGTCTCGCCGCCCGAGACGGTGGACGTCCAGTAGCCGGACCCGACGTTGTCGTTGGCGCCCGCGCTGAATTTGCCTGTGGGCGCCAAGAATCCGTAGACGGCGCGAACGTCGGCGCGTGGCTTCCTCCAGGCGAGGATCAGCGGCTGATAGTACGAGTCGGCCAATCCTTCTCCTCCGCTGAGTTCTCCCCGGCCATTCGCGGTGAGCGAATTGTTGGCGACCGGCACCGTGGCGGAGGCGGAAGGGACCGCACCACCCAACAGCCAAATTTCCGAGTCTCCGACCCAGACTAAAGTGTTCAAGTCCATCAGCACGGACTGCCGCCCTGTGGCGAGGACCTCACCATTGGGGCCCCGTAGTTGGTCGCGAGAGTAGAACAAGAGCGCGTTAGCATAACTGAAGCCGGCGCCTGGCGTGACTCCGGAGTTGGTCGCGTTCATGCCGAGCGGGTATACCCCCCTGACCTGCGCTCGGCCCGGCGAAGCGAACGCGACGACGGCCACGACCAGGCCAACCCATGTCGACCACGAAGCCGCAATGTCTCGTCTCACCGATCGGCGGTCAGTCCCTGGCATCTCCTCCGCTGCGTTCGTGAGCCGCGGCGGCGGATGTCTCATGGGTCAGCGTCCCCTCTCCTCGCCACGCACGGCCAACGCACGCGCCAGTGGGAACAGGAGCAGCAGGCCGACGATCGCCACCACGACCACCATGACGACGACCTTCGGGTCTGTGAAGTTCTGGCCGCCGACCACCAGTGCGGCGGCAATGTTCCGCTGCGCGGTTCCGAGCGCCATGACTCCCCGGATGTCCGAGACCGGTCCGCCGAGAAGCCACCCGATACCGGCCCCCCAACAGAGAAAGAGGACGCTCGCCAAGACGCCGCGGGTGCCGAACAGTCCAATCAGGTTGTTGACGTTCACCGTGAGTATCAGGAGCGTCAACAAGGCGAGGCTCACGCTGGAAGTTCGGTCCAGCAAGGGCCGCATGCGCTCGGCTGTGACCTCGTGGCGAGCCTTCACTCCAAGCCCCAGTGCGAGAGGCAGCAGCATGAGGAGCACGAGCGAGCGGGCGATCTGTGTCGCATCGACCGACACGCCGTTCAGCAACCGCGGCAGAACGAGCGGCATGTAGCCCACGGTCGCGACCATCAAGAGGACCATGAGGCCGACCGCAAAGGCGAGGTCGCCCTTGGCGATTCCCGCCAGCTTCGGGAGAAACGGCGCACCTGCGGCCGTGCCCAGCAACAGGAGGGCGACGCGCAGCGGCTCGTCCAGCCAGAGCAGCCGCGCGACGAGGATGGCTCCAAGCGGCATCAGGACGAAGTTTGCGAGCAGCGCGAGTGAGACCACCCGTCCGTTGCGTAGCGGCGCGACGACCTGCCCCACCGTCAGACTGACCCCTACCGCCAGCATGCTCGATACGACGAACGCGAGCATCGCGGCGGACACTGCGCTATTGAGCAGCGTCATTCTCGGGCTCCTTCTGCAGTCGGGAGGTGCGCCGCGTCAACCTCACGCGCACGGTCTGCGTCGAGATGACGATGCGCTACAGCCACCTCGCGCCCGCGCACAACGCCGCCGCCGTCGAGAAGCGCCGCAGCCCTGGAACGTTCGACGAGGCTGCTAGGACCTCAAAACCGGCTTCCGCCAAGAAGAAGCTCGTTGAAGAACACCGCTTGAGAAGTGGAGGCGGGGGGAATCGAACCCCCGTCCGAAGGTGCATCCACGAGCGAATCTACGTGCGTAGCCCGCGCATTGATCTCGCCGCGCTCGCTCCCACGGGCGGGATCTCGCGCGGCCAGCCGACGTTCAATCTCGGCCCCCGACCCGCCGGCACTGACGGGGACCCAGCCCGAGAAATGGCGCCTCAGCCCGCCCTACGGGCGCAGGCAGGTGAAGCGTCGCGGTCAATTAGGCCGCGAGTGCAAAGTTAGCGTCTGCAGTTAAGCAGCCCTGCTCGTTTTACGAGGTGAACAGGACCCCCGGCACGCATCTCTCGTTTCCTCACCCCCGTCGAAACCAGTTCGCCCCCTGAGCGACGCATCCATAATAGGAGCGCCCGGCGGGACGGGCAACCGTGCGGCGTCGCTCATCCCCGGCCGCGTCTGCCCGCGGCCATGGCGCGGTCCATCTCGCGCCGCTCCATCCGCTCGCGGATCGCCGCCCGCTTGTCGTGGAGCTTCTTGCCGACGCCGAGCCCGAGCTCCGCCTTCGCTCGTCCCCGGGACCAGTAGAGCCGCAGTGGGATGAGGGACAGACCGCGCTCCAGGATCCTGCCGCGCAGCCGGTCGATCTCCTTCCGGTGCAGCAGGAGCTTGCGGTTCCGCTCCGGGTCGTGGCCGAACTGGCTCGCCGGCGCATACGGGCTGATGTGGGCGCCGACGAGAAACAGCTCCTCGCCGAAGAAGCGCGCGTAGGAGTCCTTCAGGTTCGCGCGGTTGTCGCGCAGCGACTTGACCTCGCTACCGAGGAGGGCGAGGCCCGCCTCGAAGCGCTCGGTGATCGTGTAGTCGTGGAAGGCCCGCCGGTTGACCGTGATGTCGCGTTCGCGGACCTCCTTCATCACCCGGTGGCCCCTAGCGGTATCCTTCGCTCACGCTGCCGTATCCTTCGCTCACGCTCATGGCGACCTCGGCGCGCTTCTCCCGGATCCCGTTCCGCTCGTCGACGAACACGACCTTCGGCTCGTGGACGCGCGCCGCCGCCTCCTCCATCCAGGTAAAGGCCGCGATGATCACGAGGTCGCCCGGCCGCACGAGATGCGCGGCGGCGCCGTTCACGCAGACGACGCCGCTGTCCGGCGGTCCCTCGACGGCGTAGGTCTCGAAGCGGTGGCCGTTGGTGACGTCCCACACGCAGACGGCCTCGTTCGGCAGGAGATCCGTGGCGTCCATCAGCCGCCGGTCGATCGTGATCGAGCCCTCGTAGTCGACGTTCGCCTCGGTCACGGTGGCGCGGTGGATCTTGGCTCGCATCATCTTGCGCATCATCGGTCGTCTCCTTCCGGCACGAGCATCCGGTTGTCGATCAGCCTGACGCCACCCACCCACACGGCAAGGGCCAGCAGCGCCGGCCCCGCGACCTCCGTCACTTCCGCGAGCGTCTCGGGGTCTCTCAGCTCGGCGTATTCGAGCCGCGCCCGCCCCTCGGCGCCGATCACCGCCGTGGCACGCGCGACGACGGCCGCCGCGCGACGCTCTCCCGCGCGGACGACGGCCGCCGCGGCATCGAGGGTGCGCGGCACGCAGCGCGCCGCCGCACGGTCGTCCGCACCGAGGCGGCGGTTCCGGCTCGAGAGCGCCAGCCCGTCGGGCTCGCGCACCGTCGCGACGCCCACGATCTCGATCCCGAAGTCGAGGTCCGCCGTCATCCGGCGGATGACGGCGAGCTGCTGGTAGTCCTTCTCCCCGAAGACGGCGACGTCGGGGCGCACGGCATGGAAGAGCTTCGTTACGACCGTCGTCACGCCGCGAAAATGTCCGGGGCGCGCAGCGCCGCAGAGCGGCTCGGTGAGGCGCGCGACCTCGACCGCCGACTGGAATCCCTCGGGATACATCGCCGCGGCGCTCGGCGCGTAGACCGCGTCGACGCGCGCCCCGGCGCAGATGCGCAGGTCGTCATCGAGGGGCCGCGGGTACTGCTCGAAGTCATCCCGCCGCTCGAACTGGATCGGGTTCACGAAGACCGACACGACCACGCGCTCCGCACGCCGGCGCGCCTCGGCGACGAGGGCGAGGTGGCCGTCATGCAGCGCGCCCATCGTCGGCACGAGGGCGATGCGCCGGCCGGCCGCCCGCTCGGCGTCGGCCCACGCCTGCATCGGACGCGGCTCGGTGAGCCTCGTCATGCAGCCCCGGTCGACGTCTTCGGCGGCGCGAAGGCCTGGGCGTCGGTGGGGAATGCGCCCTCCTTGACCTCGCGCACGTAGGTCTCGGCCGCGCGCACGACCTCCTGGCCGAGCTCGGCGTATCGCTTCGCGAAGCGTGGCGTCCAGTCGGCCGAGAGGCCGAGGAGGTCGTGGAGGACGAGCACCTGGCCGTCGCAGTGCGCGCCGGCGCCGATGCCGATGGTCGGGATCTTCAGCTCGGCCGTGATCTCCGCGGCGAGGTCGAGCGGGATGCACTCGAGGACCACGGCGAAGGCGCCCGCCTCCTGCACCGCACGCGCGTCGTCGAGCACGCGCTCGCGCTCGCCGGCGCCGTGACCGTGGCGGCGTCCCTGCACGCGGTGGCCGCCCATGCGATGGACCGACTGCGGTGTGAGCCCGACGTGGCCCATGACCGGGACGTCGATCGCCGCGATGGCCTCGATCGTGCGCGCCATCGGGAGGCCCCCCTCCAGCTTGACGGCCTGCGCGCCGCCCTCCTTCACGAGGCGGATTGCGCTCTCCAGCGCCTGCGTGGGGCCCGTCTGGTACGCGCCGAACGGCAGGTCGCCGACGACCAGCGCCCGGTGCGCGCCGCGCGCCACCATGCGTGTGTGGTAGATCATCTCGTCGAGCGTCACCGGCAGCGTCGTCTCGAGTCCCTGGACGACCATGCCGAGCGAGTCCCCGACGAGCAGCAAGTCGACGCCCGCCTGGTCGAGCAGGCGCGCGAAGGCGCAGTCGTAGGCGGTCACCATCGTGATCCGCTCGCCCGCGGCCTTCATCCGTGCGACGTCGGGCACCGTCACCTTCTTCCCGAGCTCCATAAAAAAGCCTCCTCGGACCGGTGGTCCGGGAGGCCGTCGGGTGCTTCCGCTCGGAGGGGGCCGCTGCTCGTCGCCGGTTCCCGGCGCTCTCGCGCTCGGGACCGCGCCGTGCGGGCGGTCTCAGGTGCCGCTCACGATTGGTCGCGCCGTCTTTGCGTCCCGTCTCGGTCCGTTCAATCCCCGCCCGTCACGGGTCGGGGTCGTTACCGGGATCCAAGCGGAATGTAGTGCTGCACCCCCTGTCGCATGCTCCGGATCTCCTTGATCAGGTCGGCGAGTTCGCCGCCATGCTCGACGAAGTCGATGTCCGAGCAGTCGACCACGAGAAGCGGGGCCTCCGTGTAATGGTGGAAGAAGTTCCGAAATGCCTCCGTGAGCCTGCCGAGATACTCCGGCGTGATGGCGCGCTCGTAGTCCCGCTGGCGTTTCCTGAGGTGCCGCTGCAGCACCTCCGGTCGGGCCTCGAGGTAGATGACGAGGTCCGGCCGCGCGAGCTGCCGGTCGAGGAGCTCGTAGATCTGCTGGTACAGGCGGAACTCATCCGGGTTGAGCGTGACCTGCGCGAAGATGGCATCCCGGGCGAACATGTAGTCCGCCACCGTCCCCTTCGAGAACAGGTCGAGCTGCTCGATCGTGTGCTGCTGGCGGTAGCGCTCGAGCAGGAAGAACAGCTGGGTCTGGAACGCATGCTTCTCCGGGTCCTCGTAGAACTTCCTGAGAAACGGGTTCTCCTCTCCTTGCTGCTCGAGGAGGAGCTGCGACCCGAACTCCGTGGCGAGCCGCCGTGCCAGGGCCGTCTTGCCGACGCCGATCGGCCCCTCTACGGCGATGTACCGCCCCGTCGCCCGCTCAGCCGCCATCCCCTCCCCCGAATTTCGCTTAACATTCCCCTCCGGCAGTGTCCATAGAAGCACTTCGTGCGACGACCGCCCACTCACATGCTATAGCCGGCTGCCGATGCCCACGAGCGTGCTCCGCCGGACGGCGGGCCAGCTGTTCATGGTCAACCTGCCCGGCCCGGTCCTGGACCGCGCGACACGCGACTTCCTTGCCGAGCAGTGTCCCGGCGGGGTGATCCTCTTCAAGCGGAACATCCGCTCTGCGGAGCAGCTTCGCCGGCTCGTCGCCGACATCCACGCCACCGGCGCCGGCGTGCCGCCCCTCGTGGCGCTCGACCACGAAGGCGGCCGGGTCGACCGCCTGCCCCATCCGCCGTTCACACACTTTCCCCCGATGGCCACGGTCGCCGAGCGGGGGGACGCCAAGCTCGCCGTCGCGGTCGGTCGCGCGATGGGACGCGAGCTCCGCGCGGTCGGGATCGACCTCGACTTCGCCCCGGTGCTCGACGTGTGGTCGAACCCGCGGAACCGCGTGATCGGCGACCGCGCATTCGGCACCACGCCGCAGGCCGTCGCGCGGTTCGCGCTCGCCTTCGCGCGCGGGCTCGCGCAAGCGGGCGTGCTCGCGTGCGGCAAGCACTTCCCCGGTCACGGCGCGACGGTCGGTGATTCGCACTTCGTCCTGCCCCGCGTGCGCCGCAGCCGGCGCGAGTTCGCCGCGGTCGACCTCCTGCCCTTCGCCCGCGCGGCCGCGGCCGGCATCCCCGCGCTCATGACGGCGCACGTCGTCATCCCGGCGCTCGACGGCCGGCGTCCGGCGACGGTGTCGCCGCACATCTGTCGCGATCTCCTCCGCCGTCGGCTGCGCTTCCGTGGCGTGCTCTTCAGCGACGACCTCGAGATGCAGGCGATGGCCGGCCACCGGCGCGTCGGCCGGGCGGCGGTCGAGGCGCTGCAGGCCGGCTGCGACATGCTCCTCGTCTGCCAGTCGGTCGCCGCGGCGCGCGAGGCGATGGCCGCGGTCGAGGAGGCGCTCGCCCGCGGACGGCTCGACGAGGCGACGATCACCGCTTCGCTGGCGCGCATCCACGGGCTCCGCCGCCGTCTGGCGCCGCCGCCCGCGCGCGCGACGTTCGGGTGGCCGGCGCACGAGCGACTCGCGCGGCAGCTCGCGGCGGCGACGCAGGCGCGCGTCGCCGGGTAGGAGACCGACCCGAGATACATCTCGGGTCGGGACCGGACGCGAGAGTGGAACGCTCGGTGACCCGCGCGCGCCGCATGTCGCGGCCGGCGAAAGCCGGCGCGACAGACGAGTAACGCCCGCCCCGCCGACGCCTCTGTGGCGATGCCTGTCCAGCACGCCGACGGCTGGCGGCGTCACCGCTGCGGCGGCATCCGCCGATCGAACGATGCGCGCCGGGCGCGTACCCCGCATGCCGGGCTGGCTTCGCCAGCCGCGGCACGGCAGTCGCGCGTGGTACTGTCCCTTCACGCTCACGTCTGGCTCCGACCCGAGACATGAGTCTCGGGTCAGCGGCTCCGGCCGTCGCCTGAGCGCCCGCGGAGCCACTCCAGGATCGCCGCGCGGTCCGCGTCGAGCTCCGGCGGAGCACGGTGATCCGATGGGTCGGGCACGTCGGCCAGCTTGATCGGGTTGCCGGCGACGAAGAGTCTCCCGATGGCCGGGTCCGGCATCTCGACCATCCCAGTCGTTCGAGCACACCCGGACGGAAGTTCTCGACCAGCACGTCGGCCGCGCCGAGCAACGATTCGAAGATGGCCCGGTCCTCGTCGCGCCGCAGCTCGAGCGCGATCGACTCCTTGCCGTAGTTGAGCGCCGCGAAGTAGAGGCTCTTCCCGCCGACGAACGGACCGATGAGTCGCGCGTCGTCGCCGAGCGGCGGTCGTTCCACCTTGATCACGCGCGCGCCGAGGTTGGCGAGGATCAACGTGCAATACGGTCCCGCGAGCACGCGCGTCAGGTCGACGACGGTGACGCCGGCGAGTGGACGAGGATCGCCTCCGACCATGGCGGCGGAGGATACGTGCTGGTCGCACATCGTGCGACCGTGCGCGTTTTGGGCCCCCTGAAGTCGGGAGGAGACCGGGCAACTGCAGGGTAGTTCGCCAATTTCCTCTTGACCGGGAGAACCGTCGCCGTGGTATGGCAGACCATGCGAACCCTCTTTGCGCTGGCCTTCGTCCTGGGGACTCTCGTCCCTGCCTCCGCTCAGACGCTCCGCTGCCGCTTCGGGCCGGGTGCCACGCCCGCCGTGACCGCGCCGCGGAAGCCGCACGGCGCGCAGATCCCGATCGACACGATCGTCGTGGCGATGCAGGAGAACCGGTCATTCGACCACTACTTCGCGCAGCTGCGCTTCCAGGGACAGCCGCACGTCCGGCGCGTGCCGCGCAACGCTTCCAATCCGGATCCGACCAATCCGACCGGGCCGCCGATCAGCCGCTTTCACCAGACCCGCTACTGCGAAGTCGCCGACCTCGACCACTCGTGGAACGGCACGCACAACGAGTGGGACAACGGCGCCATGGACGGCTTCACAACGGCGAACCAGAACGCCAACGATCTGAACGGCAGCCGCACGATGGGCTACTACGACAGCAGCGACCTGCCCTTCTACTATTCCCTCTACAGCCAGTTCGCGATGGGCGACCGCTACTTCTGCTCGCTGCTGAGCCAGACGTTCCCGAACCGTTTCTACCTCCTCACCGGGACGTCTTTCGGCCACATCCGGAATGACATCCCGACCGATCCGTCGCAGTTCGCGCCGCCCGGCGGGACCATCTTCGAGAAGCTCGACAACGCCGGCGTCAGCTGGAGCGTCTACTTCGAGGAGGAGCCGTTCGGCCTCCTCTTCGCCTACTTCCGGAACCACCCCGGGCATGGGTTCCCCATCCAGCAGTTCTACAACGACGCCGCCGCCGGCACGCTGCCGCACGTCGTCTTCGTCGACCCGATCTTCAACCTGAGCGGCCAGGTCTCGCGGAACACGGAGGACGACGAGCACCCGCCGGCCAACGTGCAGGTGGGCGAGGCGTTCGTCGCGAACGTCGCCAACGCGCTGATGGCGAGCCCGCAGTGGCCGCACCTGGCGATGATCCATAACTACGACGAGCACGGCGGCTTCTGGGACCACCTGCCACCGCCCGCCGCCTGTCTGCCGGACAACATCCCGCCGATGCTGCAAGGCGGTGACGTACCCGGGATGTTCGACCGCTACGGGATCCGCGTCCCGGTGGTGGTCATTTCGCCCTACTCCCGCAAGCACTACGTGTCGCACCGCATCTACGACCACACCTCGGTCCTCCGCTTCATCGAGACCCGCTTCGATCTCGGGGCGCTCACCCGGCGCGACGCCAACGCCGACCCGATGCTCCGCTTCTTCAACTTCCGGCGCGCCGCGTTCGCGACGCCGCCGACGCTGCCGACGGCGCCCGTCGACCCGGCGCACCGCATGCAGTGCTCGCCGAGCGGAGCGTTCATCGACCCGGTGGTGTTCTAGGCGGTCGTCGATCGGGTGGCGCGGCGCACGTCGCGCATGACAGTCCGGGCTGCGATCTTGCCCGCCCTGATCGCCACGGCGGCGCGCGCCCTGCCGCCGCCGACGCCGTGCCCGGGCTGCTGGGTACCGGCTCCGTTCACGAGCTGGCAGATCCAGTTCACGGGCACGCTCGACCAGTCGCTCAACGCGACGCTCTACGAGGTGGACCTGTTCGACACGCCGCCGGAGACCGTGACCGCCCTCCATGCCGCGGGGCACCGGGTGGTGTGCTATCTCGACGCCGGCACCTGGGAGCCCTTCCGGCCCGACGCGAGCTCGTACCCGGACTCGGTCAAAGGGAATCCGGTCGGCGGATTCCGCGACGAGCGCTGGCTCGACATCCGCCAGCAGTCCATCCTCCAGCCGATCCTGAACGCACGCCTCGATCAGTGCCAGACGAAGGGCTTCGACGGCGTCGATTTCGACAACGTCGACGGCTACACCAACGCCACCGGCTTCCCGCTGTCGGCGAGCGACCAGCTCGACTTCGACACGTGGCTCGCGAACGCGGCGCACGCGCGCGGGCTGTCCGTCGCGCTGAAGAACGACCTCGACCAGATCCCCGACCTCCTGCCGTACTTCGACTGGGCGGTGAACGAGCAGTGCTACCGATATCAGGAATGCGATCTGCTCCTGCCGTTCGGTCAGGCGGGCAAGGCCGTGCTCGAGATCGAGTACGGTGGCAGCACGGCGAAGTTCTGTGCGGCCGCCTACGCAAGCGGCTTCAGCACCGCGCGGAAGCGTCGCTCCCTCGACGCCTACCGGTTCCCGTGCAATGCAGGGCTCGAGTCGCCGCCGTCGCCGTGCGCGCTCTTCCCCTCCGACAACGTCTGGAACGCCGACATCTCGTCGCTGCCGCGCCACGCGCTCTCCGACGCCTACGTCGCGAGCATCGGCGCCGGCGTCGGGCTCCACCCGGATTTCGGGACGCTCTACAACGGCGCCCCGAACGGGATCCCGTACGCCGCCATCCCGGCGTCGCAGCCCGGTGTCCCGGTCACCTTCCGCTACGCGGACGAGAGCGATCCGAGCCCGTATCCGATTCCGCCCGACGCGCCGATCGAGGGCGGCCCGAAGAGCCACGGCGACCGGCACGTGCTGCTCGTTCAGGCGGGAACGTGCAAGCTCTACGAGCTGTTCGCCGCGCATCCGCGCCAGCAGGGCCGCCGCTGGACCGCGGGCTCGGGCGCGACGTGGGACCTCGGTTCGAACGCGCTTCGCACGGACACGTTCACGTCGGCGGACGCCGCCGGCCTTCCCATCCTCCCCGGGCTCGTCCGCCACGACGAGGTCGCGAACGGGGCGATCCACCACGCGCTCCGGTTCACGGTCCCGGCGAGCCAGCGCGCCTATCTCTGGCCCGCACGCCATCAGGCGGGGTCGTCCACGGATCCGAACCTGCCGCCGATGGGACTGCGCCTGCGCCTGAAGGCGACCGTCGACATCTCGGGGTTCTCGGCGACGAACCAGGTGATCCTGACGGCACTCAAGCGCTACGGGATGTTCGTCGCCGACAACGGCGGCGCGTGGTTCCTGAGCGGCGCGCCGGATCCGCGCTGGGACGACGCCGACCTGCACCTGCTCGGTGCGATTACGGGTGCGGACTTCGAAGCGGTCGACGAATCGGGATTGATGGTCGACCCCGATTCGGGTCAGGTGCACTGAGGATGGGGCACAACGCGCAACCGGCCGCGACTTGGGGGAATTCGCCATGCACCCGCGCGAGCGCCGTGCGGCTGCGCGCCGCGGCGTTGGCGGTTTACGCAAGGAAAAGACCCTATTCCCCGGCATGGAACTTGGGTAAACCCGCACGCATGGGCCCCCGCCACCACACCCGCCTCGCTGCCCTCGTCATCGTCGCACTCGCCGCATCCGTCGCCTTCGCGGACGCGCCGTTCAAGCGCCCCCACATGCATCGGCCGGGTCGCGGCCATGGATGTCAGATCAACGTCGGGCCCGTCACCGTGCCGCGCGACACGGAGCTCACCGAGTGTACGTACCTGAAGATGCCGAGCACGCGCGACATGGCGGTCCATCGCGTGAAGATCAAGGTGAGCGGCGGCAGCCATCACGTGCACCTCTACCGTCCGGCGGATCCCACGATGAACCTCGCCGACGGCGCCGAGACCTGCAATCAGGCCCTCGACTTCAGCGTCTGGCAGCTCGTCCTCGCCACGCAGGACCTGTTCCTCGACTGGAAGCTGCCGCCGGGTATCGCCTTCCGCTTCCGGGCCGGCGAGCAGCTCGCCGCGCAGACCCACTTCGTCGACAACGGCCTCCTCCGCACGCCCTCGGGCCAGGGCTGGGCCGTCTTCAACCTCTACTCGATGCCGCCGCGGAAGGTCCGCTCCTACGCCGGGGCGTTGTTCGGCCAGGACCGCGACGTCGTCGTCCCGGCGCACGCCACCTCCACCGCGACCACGCGCTGCCTCTTCCCGAAGCCGGTCAAGCTGCTCGCGATCACGGGCCACTACCACTACCGCGGGGTCCGCTTCACGGCCGCCACCTGGGACGGCACCAGCGGCGAGCAGCTCTACGAGCAGAACGGCTACCTCGATCCGCCGTTCCTCCGCTACTCGGGGACCGATGCGCCGGAGGTGAAGGGCCTCCAGTGGACCTGCACCTACGACAACGAGACGGATCAGACCTACAAGTTCGGCCCGTTCACCGACCGGAACGAGCACTGCAACCTGTTCGCCTTCTACTACCCGACGGAGACGCCGGAGGAGTTCACGACGTGCGTGCAGAAGGACGGTGTCGTGACGACGACGGTCCGCGGACAGTGACGCGCCGCGGCCGCGCTCAGAGCGTGCTGCGGTAGAAGAAGTAGTCGGCGGTGTAGGGGACGCGCGCCTCCCGGCCGGCGCTGCCCGCATCACAGCCCGTCGCCGGCGCCTTGCCTCCGGTCGTGTGCAGGCGCTGCACGAACGTGACCCCACGGAAGACGCCTGCGTCCTCAGCCGGCTTCGCCTGCAGGAGAAGCCACGGCATCGCCTCGGCCTCCGGCGCGGGCGTGCTCTGCAGCATGGCGCCGACTACCTTGCCGCCGCCGCGGCTCTCCCACGTCGGGCCAGCGTAGTGCGCGCCGAGGACGCTGCCGTCGGCGTCGAGCAGCTTCGCCTCGGGCGCCTTGAAGGCCCAGGTGAACTGCGTCGGATCCGACACCGAGGGGTTGCACACGTAGATCTGGACACCGGTGGCTTTGGCGTGGAAGGCCGCCGCGTTCCCCGCGGGCACTTTCAGGATCGCCGGCACCTCCGGCCCGCTCCGGTCCTGGATCCAGCCGGTCGAGAGCGCCGCGCCGACGAGCAACGCGAGCGTCGAAAAGCTGCGCGGCGCCATCAGGCCATCCCGAGCGACGAGACGAGTCCCGCGATCAGCTCCGGGAGATCGGAGACGAGATCGTCGAGGACACCCGACAGGAACGACGCGGTGCTCGCGACGATCCACAGAACCACGAACC
>WNGI01002454.1_pt1 | contig 46655 bp, 47 predicted proteins | sample 5400621 | NCBI WGS metagenome assembly WNGI01 (sample SAMN13153374, study PRJNA577476) | soil metagenome | isolation source: 20 cm soil or saprolite under Garry oak tree replicate 1 | place: USA:California | collected 2016-06-15 | reverse complement strand
AGCTTGTGACCGGAGGTGACGAATAATGTCATGTTGTAAACTTTAGTGCGCGCCTGGTCGAAACGTTCGCGCAGATTGTCCAAACTTGAAGAAAACGAAATCGACCGTGGTTGTCGCGCTGATGCGGATGACCTGGCTTTTCCTTATCTCGGCCGAACAACCGGTGTTGTGCGGTAGATGAGCTTGGCGGATGATGTTCATCTCAGTCCTCCTCCTTCGCCGATCGAGCGAAACATTTAACGGTTCTTATAAAGTGAATCGACAAAACCGCCGGCCACCAACTCGCGGATAAATCTCGAGTCGGCGAAGCGCTGCGGCATGATACCCGGAGGCAGGAGACGGCTCGCGGAAATCTCTTCGAGAATGGTTTGAATCGCGGCCGGTGTCGCTTCGGGCGCGCGCTTAAAATATTTAGTCGCGTAAACGTCGTAGACCTTCTCCGCAGCGGGTGTCGTTTTCTGTTTCGTGTATTTTTCCAAAACGGCGAGTGCCGCCGTCCTATCGGTTTTGAAGCGATGAATCCCCTCGACGTAAGCTTTCATGAAACGCGTTATCAAATCGCCATGACTTTTCAGGAACGCTTGGCGCGCGGCGAACGGACCGAACGGATAAACCAGCCCCGACGTGGAAACGTCAGCGAGGCGATAATATTCCGCGGCTTCGGCATTGAGCGTTTCAGGTCCGGTCGACAGGACGCCGCTCTGTACCGCCCCGCCTTTCAACGCCGCGAACACTTGCGGTCCCGAGCCGGTTTGAAAGATCGCGACTTCTTTGTCGGGCTGAAGGTTCCATTTCTTTAGCAAATAGCGTGCGACAAAATCGGTGGTGGCGCCGATGCGACTGACGCCAAGCTTGGTGCCCTTGAGCTGCTCCGGCTGTTTGATGCTCGGCAAAGACCAGAGTTCGAACGGCAACGAATCGATGCTCGCGCCGAGCAAGACAACGTCGGAGCCTTGAAGATTTGCCGCCACGGTTGCGCCAGCTGCTGTAAAGGCAATCGCGACATCGCCCGCAATCAACGCCTGCAGCGACGGCGGACCGCCGGCAATGTAAATAAATTCGGGTTCGATGTTGTACTTCTTAAATATCCCGGCGTCCTTCGTCAACCAGAGCGGGCCATAGACGACGGCAATCGAAGTGTAGGCGATGCGCAAAGTTTCAGCGCCAGCCGGCGTGGCGCAAAGAAAAAGCAATGCAAGTATTAGCTGCTTCACCGCGATTCGGCCGTGGCCGGAGCAATTCTCCGTGAAAAATCTTTTCACCGCTTTTTCCCGAGAGCAATCTGTAGGTTAGATTCCCGGTCGTGTCAAGCAATTCTTGCAACTATCCAGCCGGCACAAATAATTTCAGAAATCCAGTAAGCCTCCGGTTTTCCGAAGAATTAATAGTCGCGAATGATGTTGGCGGAACCGACCAAGATTCTTGTAAACCATCGCCGGCGCGCAGCGTCAAACCCCTACAAGGCGACTGAGATTGATTGAAAAACTAATTCAAGGAGAAGACGAAAATGAAAATAACATTGATGGTCGGTCTAGCCGTAATCGCGATCGGCAGCACAGCGCCGGCATTTGCCGCAGATGGATTTTTCGACAGGCTCGGCGATCGAGTCAATAGTAGGCTCGACGCCAGAGGTGACAGAATCAACGAGAGGCTTGACGCGCGTGGCGACCGGATCAACGAGCGGTTGGACGCCAGGGGCGACAGAATCAATGAGAGACTCGATGCGAAAGGCGAGCGAATCAATGAACGGTTCGACGTTTTAGCCGACAAAGCGCGCGCGGAAGGCAAAACCAAATTGGCAGATCGTTTGGACCGCCGAGGTGATCGCGTCGAGAATCACTTGGACAAAAAGGGCGATCGCATCGAAGCGCGATTGGACCAGCGCGGTAACCGGATCGAGAATCATCTCGACCGGCGCGGCGATCGCATCGAACGCCGCTTCGACCGTCGGGGCGACCACATCAATCATCGATTGGATCGAGTTGGCCGGCATTTCCCTCGAGGTTAATGTAGCACGATGAACGAGGGGCGACCGGCTGGTCGCCCCTTCGAGTCGTTGGCTCTGATATCCAAAGATTTCACCCGGGCTCAGCGCAATTCATTGGCGAAAATATTCTTTAAAACCGGTGACCATGAGATTGGCCAAGCGTTCGTTGTGACTTTCGACGTGTCCGTAGTGGGTGAGATTGGGCACGACGATCAAGCGAAGCGCTTCGGCGAAAGGTTTAAAGCGATTGAAAGCATAGACCTCGCGACGAAATTCCAAACCTTTCTCGCCGCCTTCAATCCAATGGCCTTTGTCGCGTTCGCCGACGATATGAAGCAACTTCTTACCGCGCAAGCGGTTTAAATCCGATTTATATGTGATGAAGAGGTCATCGTCGGGAAGACCCGAGATTTTCTTGATTTCTGACAGCAGCACGTCGTGGGCGCTGTGCTCGATATCCTGCAAAAAAGGTTTGAACTGCGGGCGCCGATGATTCTCGAGCTCGAACCATCTCTCGGCGCTGCCCCAAGGCTGATTCGGTCCCACGTAACCGCTCTTGACATACCCTTTCGGCGAACGGCGACTCAGATCGGTAAGATTGCGAAACGGCGCAGCGCGCTCTTCGGGCGATTTCTTGGCGCAGGCTAGATCCCATTCTTTGCGCACCCACGCCGGCATGCCGGTGCCGAAACCGAGCCCGCCGATCAATTTATTCTTCAGCCCAAACTGTTCCATCAAGTAAAAATATTCGCCGCCGGTGGAGTGGCCCCACATGAAGATCGCTTCATTGAGATTTTTCTCGACGAGGGCTTTGACCACTTCGGTGCACATTCTGAAGGTGTAAACAGCCAGGCGATTCTTGAGCTCTGTATCGCTCGGAATTTCGCCGATGATGAACTCCGGCCTGCGCTCGGCAATCGGCGGCCAGGGTTTGCGACTGTAATGGCCGGGAAGCGAAATTGCTAAAACAGGAATGCCAAGGGACGCAATATGCTGCGCGACTCCGACGCGGGCTTTCTCAGGATCGGTCTTTGTCAGATCGAGATATTCTTCCGGGCCGTCCGGCGTGAAGATAAATTCGTACTCGTTGACGGCACCCCCGTGAATCATCACCACGGCCATGTCTGGAATAGAAATGGTTGCCGGCGTAAACAGCCGGCCGTGAATGTCCCACTGAAATAACTCGCCGGGCCGTTCCGGATTCGGATATCGTCGGATGTTTTCTTGGACTTCTTTGACCGTGAATATCGTGCGCGTATAAGGATCAGGAAGAGTTTTGTAGTCATCGAAGGACATGTGGTAGATGAATTCGTCCTTTAACCCGGCGCCGGTTTTTAACGCAGCAACAAGCTTGTTCATTGGCTCTCGGCTCATTTGATTTCTCCAGTTTGTCTGTTTATTTTCGGATGCGTCTTTCGATTTATATGAGGCTGAACACCGATCATTGTCAATATTTAAGCAGTGCGAAAGGATTAGAGGCGAGATGCTTCGCTGGCGCTCAGCATGACACGTGGAGCTGACAGAATGTCAATTCGAACGACTGAGGAATCCCCTCTGAGTGTTTTGTTCGAGGGACGGCCGCTTGTACTTGATGGCTTGAGCGATTCTGGGGTAAAGAAATAACAGCACTTCCGGGGAGGATTTTGATGGTAGAAAATATGACCCGTCCATCCTACGAAAAAGTCGAGCGCAAGGTCGAGGTAATGGACACGCCTTATGATCGTTGGATCAGCTCGCAGGGGATCGACGTCGTTCGCGGTTTTTTCGCCGAGGATCTTTACACGATTCCACTCAAGCCATGGGATCGCGTGGGCGGTAAAGGTGTCTACATTATGCTGGACGGAACGGGCTATCTCGACGATGCTTTCGTCGTCGGAATTCCGCCCGGCAAGAGCCTTAAGCCGCAGCGCCATATTTACGAGGCGCTCTATTACGTGCTCGATGGCCGCGGCGCGACGACGGTCTGGCAGAACAATGGCGCAAGGCAAAGCTTCGAGTGGCAGACAGGAAGTCTGTTTGCCATCCCGCTAAACGCTTCGTATCAACATTTCAACGGTCAGGGCGACAAAGAAGCGCGCCTGCTCGCCGTGACGACGGCCCCGCTGGTTTTCAATTTGTTTCACTGCGAAGACTTCGTCATCAACAATCCCTATGCGTTCACCGACCGCTTCAAAGGCGAAGACGGCTATTTCGCCGGCAGCGGTAAGCTCTACAGCGACCGCGTGGTTGAAACCAATTTTGTTGCGGACGCGATCAATATCGAGCCGGTGGCGTGGACGGAGAGAGGAAAGGGCAATGCGACCATCTTCTTTGAGATGTCGGAAAGCATGATGGGTTCCCACGTATCCCGTTTCCCGGTGGGCATCTACAAAAAGGCGCATCGCCACGGTCCCGGCGCGCATGTGTTCATACTCACCGGCAAGGGTTATTCTCTGCTCTGGCCCGAGGGCAAAGAAATAACCCGAGTGGATTGGAAGCCGGGCTCGATCGTGGTTCCGCCGGAAGGTTGGTTCCATCAGCACTTTAATTCCAGCGCCGAACCGGCCCGTTATTTGGCGCTGAAAATCCTCAGCCGCAAATATAAACTGCAGCCGGGAAAAATTCAGTCCGATGTGCCGTTGGTATACGGCGGGTGGCAGATCGAGTACGAGGACGAAGATCCGATCATCCGCAAGACTTTTGACGAGGAGTGCGCCAAGTCCGGCGCTGAAGTGAAAATGCCGGCGGTCGCTAAGCCTGGCAATTGACAAGGGTAACGGACTTTCTTAATAATAACGTATAAGGTATCTGAATCGTTAGTATCCAAGGAGTTAAATATGCTGAAGCCGATAGGACTTACGGAAGGTCACTACGAATGCCGGTCGCTGGATGAAACGCTGCCGATCTTCACGGATCTGTTGGCGGCCGAGGTTGTCGAACGCACCGATAAGCAGGCGACGGTCAAGCATCCAAATACGGCGTGGCGTCTGGTGATTCACGAAGGCGGGCCGGATTCCAAGAACAAGCCGCACACCAACCATTACGGTTTTCGCGTCGCGACCTCCAAGGAAATTCCCAGGGCGCACGCATATATCTCGGATCATAAAGCCCAGTACAAGATCAAAAGCGTAACCACGCCGCATGAGGCGCATTTTGCTTATTCGATCTATTTCAAAGAACCGGGCGGTAATGATCTCGAAATCGAGTACTACAATCCAGGCGCAAGCAAGCATGGCCGGCAGAACGCTGCGCCTCACTGGAACACGCCGTTGACCGAAGAAGATTTTCCCGGCAGAGGTTACATTCCCCAGGCGATGAGCCACGGCACGCTCAATTGCGACGATAAAGAGACCAGCGACAAGTTTCTCGCCAATGTCCTCGGCCTCGACATCATCGGCGGCGGGCGGACGTCGACTTATATCAGCGTGCCACAGATGGGGCCGTGGTACGTCGTCGTGTTGCCGACAACCCATCGCGATTACTTGTCCGAAGCAAACCGATTTACTCTGCAAGTCGCTTCTGCGGAAGAGGTTGAAGACGCCCACAAAGAGTTCTCGACCAAGGGCAAGGAACTCGGCATCACCGAACTCCGCGATCTAGAGACGAATGGGCGCGCGCACTTTTTGCTCAGCGATATCAGCAAGAATTGGTGGGAAATTACGTTGTAAACAACCGATCAATTTCAAGAGATTTGGAACGGCGCTAGCGATTGACCCGTTAGCGGCGTTTTCGTCTTTCGTCATTATCTCGAAAACACGAACAGGATCTCATTACCCGCCGGTCCGGTGGATCGAAATACCGTTAGTCGCGGGATCGGTCAGACGAGTGGCGATTCATCGGTTTTGAGGCTTCCCGCGTTTATCGTGAAGCCGTAGGAAAAGATTGTAAAACGATGCGATGCTGCGCTCTTCTATCTCCGGGTGACCGTCTTTGTTGCGTGAGAGCAGTGTTAGGCTGAGCTGTCTTTTTTGCATCTCCAACAACTCGGAGCCTTTGAGTTCGAGCGTCCCTGGCGTTCCAGCTGGTCGATATCCTGGCTGGTGAATGTCAATGACGCGTTAAGCCCATCGCTGCGCCGCCGCCGCTGCTGCCAGTGGCGCAACGCCGCTAGCATGGAAGCTTCTTTTTCGGGTTCGCCTTTGACGACAAATTGGTCATCGTGGCAGGTCAGCTCGAAAATCTGGATTCGCTGCGCCTCGAGCGATTGGCCGATGGAGCGGAGCTGCTGTGGGTATGATTTCGAGGTTTCCATAGAGGGGTCGCTTTACCTCCGGGCAATCGTCGTTGTTGGGTCCCTGATTTTGGGTCTATCGATGGGCGTTCATAGCACTCCAATCGCTTGTGAACAAGTCCTAAGCCGCCAACTTTGTTGACAAGAAATGGCACGAAACGTAAGGTGGACCCTTGTTGCAGTTTCCTGGTTTCCACGGAGGAATTTATGGCGCGTCCGGAGCGAGTTGGGACTTCTGAGAGCACGGTAACGTACCGTGGCTTGCGCGATTGGATCAATCAAGTCGATACTCTGGGCGAGCTGCTCAAAGTCAGCGGCGCGCACTGGGACCGGGAAATGGGCGCGGTCACCCAGATGCTCACCGAAGGCGGCAAGGGCAAAGCGCCGGCGATTCTGTTCGATGAAGTTCCTGGATATCCCAAAGGCCACCGTACGCTCTACGGCCAGTTTTCAACGATCAAGCGGGTCGCGCTAACGCTCGGCTTGCCGCTCGAATACGAGCGCAAAGCCGATATCGTCAAGGCCTATCATCACGTGATGACGGACATGAAACTGATCAAGCCCAAGATGGTCAAGACCGGGCCGATCTTTGAAAATGTCTTGGAAGGCGACAAAGTCGACGTGCTCAAGCTCCCGGTGCCGATCCATCACCAGGCCGACACCCATCGCTACATCGGCACCGCCGACATGTGCATCACCAAAGATCCCGACGCTGAATGGTATAACTTCGGCGCCTACCGTTGCGAAGTGTACGACGAAAAAACCATCGGCTGTCAGATCACCGAAGGCAAGCACGGTAGAATTCATCGCGACAAATATTTCGAGCGCGGCCAAAGCTGCAAGTTTGCCATTGTATGCGGCCAGGATCCTTTGCTCTATATGCTTTCTGCCAGCCCGCTGCCGTCCGGCGTGTCCGAGTACGACTTCGCCGGCGGCATCCGCGGCGAACCGATTGAAGTGGTCAAAGGACCGTTCACCGGTTTTCCGATACCCGCCGACGCGGAGATCGTCATCGAAGGCGAAGCCGTCCCCGGCCAGTCGAAACCCGAGGGTCCGTTCGGCGAATGGATGGGTTATTACTCCGACGACGTCGTGCCGCGGCCGTACTTAAACGTCAAGACGGTCATGTACCGTAACAACCCGATTCTCACCTGCGCCCCGCAGCACAAACCGGTGGACGAAACTGGTTTGCTCAAAGGCATCGCTGGCGCGGCGGAGATCTGGAACGCGTTGGAAGCCTGCGGCCTGCCGGACATTCTTGGAGTTTGGAATCACGAGGGCGCTCCGGCGACTCGGTTCACCGCGATATCGATCAGGTGCTCTGGGCCATGGGCACTCGCTTCGATCCGATGACTGATATCGATCTCGTGCAAAAAGCGTGGTCGTCAGGACGCGACCCGATGTTTCTGCCAGGGAATTTCAACAATCGTATTTTAATCGACGCCTGTATTCCCTATAACAAGAAACTGCGCGGTGAATTCGCCAAAGTCGTCGAGGTACCGGAGGACGTGCGCGCGCAGTTGAAGGCCAAGTTTCCGCAGATTTTCAAATGACAAAGACGGTTCCAGTCGTTCCAATGGTTTCAGAAGTTCCAGTGGTTGGATTCGAATTCTCTGAAACGAATGGAATGGGTGGAACCCTTGAAACGACTGGAACGAGTTAATGGTCTTTACAAGTTGGCGCGGTGTCGTCGGTTGTGTGAAGCCGACGCACCGGCCGGGATCGCTCGAAGAATTTATTCGTCTTTTGCCGGAAGGGATCGGCGTCGTGCCGATTTATTTAAACTTTCAGCATGGCACCGAAGATGAGTTTCGCGGCGCGCTCAACGCCGTGCATGAGAAGGTCGCGGAGCTGGCGAAGGAAGGCGTCGATTTGATTCACCCCGAAGGCGCGCCGCCGTTCATGGTGCACGGTTTCAAAGGCGAAGAGAAAATCGTCAAAGACTGGGAAGCCGAATTTAAAATTCCCATCATCACTGCGGCGCAGACGCAAGTCGAGGCGCTGCGTGCCCTTGGCGTAAAGAAATTTGTCGGCGTCACTTATTTTACCGGCAGCATCAATGATATGTTTACGCGCTATTTTCAAGAAGCCGGATTCGAAGTCCTAGCCATGGAGGGAATGGAAGTCGCGTTTGCCGACGTCGGCCGCCTGGCGTCGACGGAAATCTACGCGCACACGCGCAAGGCCTTTTTGAAGAATCCCGGCGCTGACGGCATTTACATGCTCGGCACCGGCTGGCGCTGTCTCGACATCATTCACTTGCTCGAAGAGGATTTGCAGGTACCCGTTGTTCATCCCGTTCCAGCGCGCGTTTGGTCGGTGGAGAAACGTTTGCACGTGCGCCAGCCGGTGAAGGGATTCGGCAAGTTGCTGGAAGAGATGCCGTAGGTGCGATTGTTCATTCTCCCCCTGGGGAGAAAGCGAGGACGAGGGCTCGCGACGCCGGCTCCTCTCGCTCGATCCATTCCACGAGAGAGAGAGAGAGAGAGAGAACGGTTTTAGAACTTTCCTTCCTTCTCCAACTTCTTCACAAAACGGTCGTCGACCAAATCTTCCGCTTTGAGCTTGCGGATTTTTTCGTTGGTCAATCCCAATAAGCGGATCACGTTGCGCACGCCATCGGCCCGCGGGTAAATTTTTCGTTCGTAGATGCCGCCGAGCGTGTCGTAGCCTTCGAGCGCTTGATCCACTTTTTGCAGTCTCAAGCCTTTCATCAGACTCTTCAGCACCGCCGGTTTGTTTTCCGGTTGAGCGATGAACTGCAGCGAATCGACGATGCCGCGCAGGACGCTTTCGACGACCTCGGGCGAAGCGTTCATGAAGCGGCGGGTGGTTAAGACGCCGGTGCTCTGGAACGGAATCGGCAGCTTCGCCAGATCGGCAAGATTGGTAAAGCCGCGGCTGATCAGCGGCGCCGAGAAAGTGTAACCCAAATGAGTCGCGGCGACCGTTTCGTTGGCCAGCGCCTGGCTGCGCACCGACTCGTCGCCGAGGATGCGGAAACTTATCCCGTCGCGCTTGGCATCCAAGCCCCAGTATTCGAGCGCCAGCGTGGTGAACATCCAGCTGCCGCCGCTGGCGCTGGTGACGGCGATGACTTTGCCTTTCAAGTCAGCCGGGCTTTTGATTTTGGGCGACGCCATAATGTTGCCGATGAGCTTGTTGATCATGCCGGCGACAAAAACCAGATCGACCCCTTCGGCCGCTGCGCCGAGGACCGCTCCCGTGGCGGAACCCTCGTGAAGCTGAGTTTCGCCGGAAGCGATGGCTGCCATGCCGACGGGACCGTTTCGCACCTGAACGAAGGTTAACTCCAAACCATAGCGCCGAAAGAATCCCTGGTCTTGTGCGACATACATCGCAGCCTCTCGCTCGCTGAACGACCCCGTGGTCATGATGACCTTGGTCAAAGGCTGGGCCGCATAGACCGCTAGAACAGTGCAGATTTCCCAGATCAGCACGGCGAAAAAAATTTCCAGCGTGTTCTTCATAGCTATCCTCCGCGCGAACGACACTAGAGAAATCTATTGTTTGGGTCAAGCATGATGACAGCTGTCATCGATTGACGCTAGCCCAGCGTCGGCGCAAGTAGACAGCCACGGAAACCTATGTAATTCTGCTTATACTGTGATCATCGAATCCGAAAGGTTTTGGAGCTTCGAACATGCCGGTTGGGAAAGTATCCCTGACCAATACCATCAAGCCTTCGGCAACCTGACGACCCAAGCTGTCGGCCCGCTCTTGGACGCGGCGCGCGTGAAGCGCGGTGTCAAGTTTCTCGATATCGCCAGTGGTCCGGGCTATGTCGCTGCAGCCGCCGCGAAACGCGGCGCCACTGTACTTGGCATCGATTTTTCGTCAGCAATGTTGACGCAAGCGCAGCTTCTACATCCCGGCATCGACTTTCGCCAAGGCGACGCCGAGCAATTGCCCCTGGGCAATGGGCTGTTCGACGCGGCGGCAATGAACTTCGGCATACTTCATCTCGGCCATCCGGAAAAGGCACTGGTCGAAGCGCACCGTGTTCTACGTCCGGGCGGGCGATTTGCTTTTTCGGTTTGGTGTAACCCGAAGGAGACCGTCGGGTTCAACATCGTGCTGCGCGCGGTGGAGTTACACGGTGAGCCACATGTCGAATTGCCCGAAGGGCCGCCGTTTTTTCGTTACAGCGATCCAAAAGAGTGTGAGTGCAGCTTGATCGCCGCGGGGTTCGAGTCGCCGCGCGTGACCAAAGTCTCACAGGTGTGGCGCTTGTCGGCGGGCGACGGACTCTTCGATGCAATGAACGACAGCACGGTGCGCACGGCTGGATTGCTGCGCGCGCAAAGTCCATCGATGTTAAACAAGATTCGCGCCTCTATGCGAGAACAGCTGAAAAAATATACAAAAAATGACTTAGTCGAACTGCCGATGCCGGCGCTGATCGCTTCGGGTGTGAAGGCTTAAGACGTTAACCGCACAGATCGCAAGACGGCAGACCGTTCAAGCCGTGCCGGAACAAGGTCGTGTGGTTACCCCTCGATTCTCACGGCCCGTGGTGCGTCGCCAGCGGACTTGAGTCTGCGAGCTCCATCATTTTGCGCGCCAGTTTTTCCGTCAGGTCATGGCGCCGCTCGCGCGACTGCGGATCCTCCCATAGGTTGTTCATCTCATAAGGGTCCTTATTGAAATCGTAAAGCTCGCCCCATTCGACGCCTTCGTAGAGCGTCAATCGAGACTCTTTGGTGATCAGGCTGCGCGCGCGAAAATTATTTTTCAGCCCCATATAACCGCGCCGCTGGTGCTCTTCGATGACGAGAGAGTCGTGGCCCGTATCCTTACCGTTTGCCGCGGGCAACAGGCTGATTCCCTGCATGCCGTTGTGCCCTTGCAGTTCGGCGCGGGCGAGGATCGTGTTGGCGATGTCGAGCGTACTACAGAGCCCGGTATTCACGACTCCTTTCGCCTCGGCGGCCGGATCGTGCCAGATAAACGGCACGCGCACGAGGCCGCGGTAATGCAGCGCGCCTTTGAGCAGCAACTGGTGATCACCCATAAAGTCGCCATGATCACTGGTGAACACAACAACCGTGTCCTCATCGATGCGGAGCGATTTTAGCCAACCCAAAATACTACCGATGGCGTCGTCGACCACCGAGATCATGCCATAGGTCAGCGCGATCGCTTCGCGCGCCTCTCGTTCGGTGACCGCAAAGACGCGTTGACCGTCTCTATTTGCCATGTTTTGCGCGCGTTCGTCGTAGAGACTTTGTAGGTGCGGCGGTATCGCCCTCTCGCCCGAATAGAACGACGGCGGCAATTCGACCAATTCGGGATCGTACATATCCCAATAGCGTCCCGGCGGTGTAAACGGATGGTGTGGATCGGGGAACGCGCATTGAAGAAAAAACGGTCTGCTGCGGTCCGTGCGGGCGTAGTTGTCCAAATACATCATTGTGCGCTCGGCGACGTATGCGGTCGGGTAGAACGCCTCGGGAATTCTTGTGCGCCAGGCCTGCGGTGAGATGTAGTGATTGCCAGGGAGTTGATTTTCCGGACCGCGGAGCACGTCGGGATTCGGATGGTGCGCCTTGAGCCATCGCGCATAGTGCCCGACGGTTTTGTCGCCGTGGCCGATGGCGAGCTCGACATGGTCAAATCCATAGTAGGGAAGCGACGGCTCAAAGTTCGGCTCGCGCGCCCACGTGGACGGCAACTCCTGATCGTAGCGGCCATGCTGGGTTAGCGTGGCGTCGGCTTCGCGAAGCTCCGCTGGCGGCGGGCTTCGAAGCGGATCGCTTTCTGGCATGCCTACGACCGGAAGGTTGCCGTTAATACTCTGCAGGTGGCACTTGCCGATGAGTGCGGTAGCGTAACCCGCGGCGCGCAGAACGTCGACGAAGGCGTCGCGCGGTTTGGCATGCAGATCGGCGTGGCGACGTAGAAGCGCTCGAAGCATGTGCCCGCGTCGGCGAGCCGATCGATGTTCGGTGTTTGGACTACGGTGTTGCCGTAACAACCGAGGTGATCAGCGCGATGCTGGTCGGTAATGATGAAGAGAAAGTTGGGTTGTCTGTCCATAGAGAGAATGATAGGTCTCTATCTGTAATAGCTCCTATCACACCCCCGCATCTTTGCGCCATAAAGTTTGGCTTGAAACCAACTGCGCGTGATGAAAAGCAACAGGGATCAATGATCAACGACTTTATCGCGTACTGGGCGGCCGCGCGGCTTCTCTTGACCAACGGCAATGCTTTTTTGCCGGCCGAGCAGCTTGAAATGCAAAGGTCCGCAGGGTGGACCGGATCCACGGCGCTGTTGATGTATTATCCGCCGTGGACTCTGTCCGTGTTTCTGCCGTTTGGATATTTCGATTATGATACCGCCCAGACTCTCTGGTTCTTGCAAAACAGCGTATTCATTTTTTTGGGGGCTTTGCTACTCTGGCGGCTATATTCCAACTCCCCGACTCCTTCCCGTGTTGGTTGGGCAGCGCTCTTAACTTTCGCACCCATATACTTTGCTTTGCTCATGGGACAAGTTGGGCCGCTAGTTCTCGTGGGCCTCATTGGTTTTCTTTTGGCGGCGCGCAAGCAGGCGTGGTTTTGGGCGGGTGCTTGGCTCGCCCTCGCGTCAATCAAGCCTCATTTACTCACTTTGCTCTGGATTTCAGCGTCACTGTGGGTTTTGTGGGAACGCCAATGGCGACTCGGAGCTGGTTTTGTTTCCATATTCGCGATCATGGTTATAGTGCCAACACTATGGGATCGGCAAATTTACGCTACCTACTTGAGTGTAATATCCGATCGCAGGGTTGTTTTGCCGATAGATTGGGCTAATCCAACTATCGGAACGGCTGCCAATGTATTTTTGGGCGGTAATTTTGGATGGTTGCGCTGGCTGCCGACCATTGCCGGCGTGTTGTGGCTATTGCGTTACTGGCAGAAGAATTCCAAGACCTGGGACTGGTCGGTTGAACTGCCGTTGGTTATTTTGGTTTCCGTCGTCACGACGCCCTATGCATGGACCTTTGATTACGTAATATTGCTGCCTGCGCTAATGCAAGGTGCGGTATGGTGTGGCATTGCTGGAAATCGGCAGCGCGTCCGTTGGGTTTCCGTCATCTATCTGGCGATAAGTTCAATCGCGCTTCTGGCTAAAATTATCGTTCGCAATGAATTTTGGTATTTTTGGCTGGCGCCGGCTTTGCTTGTCATATACTTATTGCTGCGCCATGAATACAAAGGCGTTGGCGCGGATTCTATCTCCGTCCCGGGTTGAATTTTCACTAGGTTATGAGCGTGCTGACGCCGCGCGGGCAATTTCCATGATCGACGCCGCCGTGCTCATTCCTATCTATCGCTCCCAGGAGGGTGAGGTGCATATCGTGATGATTCTGCGCAATCCGGGTGGCGTACACGGCGGGCAGATCGCGTTTCCCGGGGGCAAGCACGACCCGGGAGACGAAACAATGCTCGACACGGCGTTGCGCGAAGTGCGCGAGGAACTCGGCTTGGTCGTCGATCGAAACGATGTGCTTGCGGAGTTACCGACGCAACAAACGAGAACAACCGGGTATCGGGTCTTTCCCTATCTGGCGCGTATTAGGGTACCCGAGCGCTGGCAGATTGCCAGGCGCGAGATCGCCGAGATTGTCGATGTCAGACTAGGGGACCTCACGCGGCCCGATTCACACGATAGAATGATCGATCGCTTTCCAACTTGGCAGAGAGCGGAACAGGTTTCCTTTTACCGAATCGGCGAGCATCGGCTTTGGGGTTTATCTTATCGGATTTTACAGCCGGTAATTTCACGGTTGGTGGCGGGGGAGTGGGATGTCTAAGGTGATACCGGAAGATTGCGCTACCGCTTAGAATTTCACGAAGATCTCTTTGGCCTCATCTCCGGTCAACTGCTTGATCGTCGAGATGCGGTCGCTAAATTCCTTCAGTGTTCCGAGCGACGCTGGTCCCATATCGATCAAAATCGAAAAAAGCGAGAAGCCGAGTTTTTCTTTTTCCTCGCGAAACTGTTCCGCCCATTCTGGATCGACCTGACATTCGCCGTCGGTGATGAAAATGATGTCACCTTTCTTAAAACGCGACTGCTGCAAACAGTCGAGAGCGGCATCCAAAGGTTTCTGAAAATCAGTCCCGCCGCCGGGAAAGTATTCCGCCAAGTCCATCACGGTTTTCGTCTCGACTTCGTAGCGGTCGCGGGGATTCATGTCGAGAACCTGGAGCGGTGTTTCCGCGGATGAAAAGCAAATCGAGCGGAACAGGCGGCGCTGTTTGCGGGCGATTTCCAGCAGCGTCAGGGTGACGGCTTTCGACCAGATTTCTTTGTCGCCGGACATCGACGAGCTGCCGTCGAGACACACGATCATCGGTCCTTTGCCTTTTTCTTCGACACCGCGGAGCGAATATTGAATGAGTTCCTGGTCGAGAAAGCGACGGTAAAAATCTTTCCGTAAAACGGGATGGTGCAACGAGAGCAATTCATGCGGTAATAGGCGGTGAATCGCGTCCCCTTGCTCTACTTCAAGTAATTCTTCACTCGATCGCTCGAAGACCTTCTTCCGTATGGCGAGTGCGCTCAGCTTCATCCGTCCGACCATACGCGCGAGTTTTTTTAGTTTTTCGTTGCCGGCGAGGCGGCGGCCGAGCTCGAGTTTCTGTCCAGGTGGAGTGCGCTCGCCGGTGCCGATGGTGTTGCCCCAGGTCTCCGCTTCTTCGGTTGCGTCTTCGAGCTCTTGCGCTACTTTAATCGTCTCGGCTTGCAGACGGTTGCTTGCCTGCGACTCGATCTGGTTCAAGTCTTCTTTGAGCTGTCGAGTCTTATGACGTAGTAAAGCTTCGGCTCCTTGCACCTCACCGCCCATGCGTTCTTTGGCCTTTTGTAACGCCTTCTTGCCTTCCTCGGACATTTGATCTTCCGGGATCGTGTCGGCGTTTTCGTACTCTTCGATCTTCTGGTTGACCAACTCTTCTTGCTTCTGAATGTCCCAGAGATCGCGCATGTCGCGGCGCGTGAGAAATTTCTCTTCGCGCACTAGAGCGAGCAGCCTTTCCCCGAGGATAAGAGTCGATAGTCCCGCGTGGGCTTCGTTCAACAGAGTTTGATCGCGGAGGAAGTCATATTGCGCGCCCTGGTGGATGGCGCGAAGAAATTTCTGATTGAGTAGGGCGCTGGAAGCGACGTCCGCGTCGTTGTGGTAGGTAATGTTATACTTAAATAAAAGACAGAAAATATCCTGCAGCAGCGAAGCAAAATGAGGCAGGAGATTGCTCCCTTTGTCTTCCAGCTCGCGCAGCGAAGGGGACTCAGCACGCAGATGTTCCCAGACCCGCCGGTCATAGGCGTCGTTGTCGATCCAGAAGGTTTTCTCGGGAAGATGCTGAAAAACCCGTTTGACCGGCGTTTTTTGTTTGCGCCTGGGAGGCATCAGAACTGTTCCAGCATATCTTTCTGTAATTGCTCGATCTCGCTGCGCACCGACGTGACACGTTCGATCGGGCGACCGAGGCGTTTGGCCTTGTCCATGATTTGGTCGACCTTCGCGAGAATGTTTCTGAGCTTGGTATGAAACTCAATGAGCGCCCGGGCGCGCTCATCGGTCGTTCTGCCCGGTTGCAGCGCAGACTCGCGAATCTCGCGCGACTCGTAAAGCAATTCCGTAATCTCCTGTTCGTAGCCGAGCAGAAGCTCGCGAATCGTGCTGCGCACCTGCTCCTGTTCAGCCGGATCGCGCCAGAGCGCGTGCTCTAGGAACAACAGGCTTTTTTCTTGGACCTCGGTTTCGCCTTCGAGAAAGGCGTGGGCCTGAAGCAACGCGAGGGACTGGCGGTAGCGTCGATCCGAGGCGTGGATGTTTTTCTTATTGAGCTCGCGGCGAATATCCGCGATGCCGCGGTAAACATACGAGGGCAGGGGTACGTCACGCACCGCCTGCTGCAATTCGTTGAGTTCGGTTAGCGTCAGTGTGGTTCGCTGCGGTTGGGACTGGGATTCGAGCATTCTCAAGAAGCGAAAGTCTTCGACGATATAGTTGACCACGAAACGCACGAGAAAGCGGTCGTAGAGTGCCGTCAATTCTTCTTCTTCAGGCAGCTCATTGCTTGCCCCGAACAGGGTCAGCAGCGGCACCCGCGTCACTTCCTTCCCATTGTGGAACAAGCGCTCGTTGATCAGCGTCAAAATCGCATTGAGAATCGATGAGTTCGCTTTAAATATCTCATCTAAGAAGGCAATATGTGCGTCGGGCAGTTTGCGGGTCGTAACGCGGCGGTAATCGTCCTGCTCTAGGGCCTTTAGACTCACCGCGCCGAAAATTTCTTCCGGCGTCGTGAAGCGAGTCAGCAGCCATTGAAAATAATTTGCCCCTTCGATGCGTCGGCACAACTCATCGGCGAGCATGGACTTGGCGGTACCCGGCGGGCCGATGATCAATAGGTGATGCGAAGAAAGCAGGGCAGCTAGCGCTCCGTCGATCAAATCAGCGCGTTCCAGGAAAGTTTGTTTCAGTTCCTCGCGAATACTTTTGAGCTTTTCTCGTGGAGTCATGACTTTCAATTAACGTAGCAAAGGAGCATAGCTTAGACAAACAATAGACATCCACAGCGCTTTTCGATATTGAGGAAGATTATTTCTTCGAGGAGGTTTAAGCGCATGCGGCGACTTAGCATCTCGGGGGTGTTACTCGCGGGATTAGCCATCATCTCAGTTAAGCCGGTTATTGCCCAAGACGCAAAGCTCATTGAATTGGCCAAAAAAGAGGGCGGCAGAGTTGTTGTCTATGGGTCGATTGAAAACGACACGATGGATTTAATCGCCGCTGCGTTCAAGAGGAAAACCGGACTTGAAGTAGATTACTGGCGCGACGCGGCCAATAAGGTGACGGATCGAGTCACCGCAGAGTCGCGCGCTGGTAAGCCGCAGGCTGATGTCGTGTTAACCACGACGTCGACTATGCGACTGATCCAAAAGGATGGCTTCCTAGCCAAATACGATTCGCCTTCGGCAAAGGCATTTCCGAAAACAGTAACCGATCCAAATCTAGGACCGGCCTATCGCAGCACGGTGATCGGCGTCGTCTATCACACAGGAATCGTCAAGCCATCCGAAGCGCCAAAGTCTCTCGAAGATCTGGTGAAGCCGCAGTACAAAGGGAAAGTCGTGGTGCCCGATCCGAGTCAACACACGACGACGGCGCAGTGGCTTGCCAGTCTGCACAAAATCATGGGTGTTGAAAAGGCAGATAAATTTATCCACGACTTGGCTGCGACAAAACCACTTCTCGTGCCTTCTCTGACGCCTGCCGGCGAGCGCATCACGACGGGAGAAACACCGATAGGGATCGCCTTTCTGAAGAATGTCGTGTTTTACGGCAGAAACGGCGTGCCTCTGGACTACGTGAGACTGGGGAAATTTATGGGTGACGGCCAATCCATTACGCTTGCAGCGAGAAGCCCGCACGTGAGTGCGGGCAAAGCCTTTATCGATTATTTTCTCGGCGAAGAAAGTCTCAAAATCATGGCCAATATCGGGGAATTTGTCACGCGCAAAGGAATCTATCCGCCGCTGCCCGACGCGAACAAGATCCAGCTTATCGATATGATCGACATGGACAAAGAAGCTTTCACACAGAAAATGGCGGAGTACAAAAAGATTTTTTTGCAGAACTAATCGTTCAGAATGTTCAATTTGTTCAAACGGTTCATTTCAACCCCGAGCGTTGGCGCTGGAGTTTGGCGTGGCTGACGGCGAATGGGATGTGATCTTGATCGGCGCCGGGCAAAATAATTTTGCCCTCGGCACTTATCTCGGCAAAGCCGGCCTCAAGACGGTGATCTGCGAAAGCCGGCTGGAAAACGGCGGGCGACTCGCGAGCGAAGAAATCACCATGCCGGGTTACTGGCATAACACGCTGGCTTACTTTCAAGACAACCGCGAAGTCTCGCCGGTGTGGAAGGAACTCGATTGGGCCGACGGCTACCATGCCGAGTTTGTCTCGCCACCGGTGATTAACGCGTTACTGTTTTCTGATGTAAGATCCATCAGCCATCACCAATCTGTCCAAGCTACGGCTACAAGCATCGAAAAAGTTTCGACTGAGGATGCCGGAGCGTGGCGCGCGACGCACGAGCGGTTCCACAAACTGATCAGGGAATATTTGATTCCGTACTACTGCACGGCGCCGTCGAGCATCGGAATCCTCTTGCGCAAAATCGACACCGAGCCGGCCGGCCTAGACTTCAGACGGCTGTGGCGGCGAACCCCGCGGGAGGTCGTCGACGAGCTCTTCGAAAGCGCCGAGGTAAAAACCTTGCTGCTGTCGCAGATGGCGATCCCTCGGGGCGTCGGACTGGATTATGCCGCCGGCGGTATTGAAGTGTTAAAAACGATTGCCGGCGACGAAAAGCCGGAGCTGGCGCGTGGCGGGTCCCATTCGATCGCGCAGGTACTGCAGCGGGCTTACGTACATAGCGGCGGTCAGATCCGCGCCGTACATCACGTTGAAAAGATTCTCGTGGATGACGACGGACGCGCAACAGGCGTGCGGCTGCGTGACGGGCGCGAGTGGCAGGCGCGGCTGGCCGTGGTTTCCAGCGGCGATCCTTATTCGACTTTTGTCGAGATGGTTGGCGAGGATTACCTGCCGCGCACTTTCGTCGAGCGGGTTAAAGATATTCATCTCGATGAGTTTTCATATTTCCAGGTGCATTTGGCGCTAAAGGCGCCGGTGCGCTACGCGCTGCATGAGGCTGGCGATGCTTCCGTCGGCCGAGCGATGAGCGTGACTGTGGGGCCGGAAAAGCCGGCGGATCTTGAGGAAATGTGGAAGGAGATCCGTGCCGGCGAGCTTCCCGAGCATGCCTGCCTGCACGCGATTTGCCCGACGGCGTTCGATCCCTTGCAAGCACCGACTGGCAAGCACGCGGCGTCAGTTTATGTACCGGTGCCGTATCAATTGAGAGGCAAAAAGCCGGAAGACTGGGTAAAACTCAAGAACAGTTTTATGAATTCGGTTGTGAAAATCTGGCGCCGCTACGCGACCAATCTTACGGATGAAAATATAGAAATGAAAGTTGCGGTGGATCCCTACTACATCTGCGGCCGATGGCCGAACATGCGACGCGGTTCGACATGGGTCGCGCGCAAGGTCGCTACACAGATGGGCGAACAGAGGCCGATTGAGCAAATTGCCGACTATCGCACGCCGATCAAAGGGCTCTACCAAGTCGGTGTCGCGATGCATCCGGCAGACGCGGTCATCGCCGGTTCGGGCTACAACTGCTGGCAGGTTATGAAGCAGGATCTAGACCTCTAAAGAATTTTAATGACTGGAACGACTGGAACTACTGAAACCTTTGGAACGAAACGGTTCCAATCGTTCCAGCGGTTCCAATGGTTCCACACGTATCGGCAAAGAACTGATGGCTAAAATTTTAGAGTACGACGGAGTCGTGATCGGCGCCGGACACAACGGCATGATCTGCGCGGCTTACCTGGCCAAGTGCGGGCAGAAGATCATGGTCGTGGAAAAAAATATGGAAGTGGGCGGCGGCTTGGATTCCCACGAAGACCGCAACTATCCTGGGTTCTGGCACAACATTCATTCAGTTTTTCACCGCGGGTTGATGATGCTGCCTTGGTTCAAGGATTTAGAATTAGAAAATTTCGGCATTCACTACTATCGTCCGGATCCCGGTGTCGTGCATCATTTTCTCGACAAAACTTATCTCGGCTGGTTCGCCGATGTAAAAAAGACTGCCGAAACCATCGAGAGATTTTCCAAGAAGGACGCCGCGTCGTTTATGGATATCTGGACGCGCTGGCAGCCCGTGGTGCAAAGGATCGTGTTCACGGAAACCTACTCGGTGCCCTTGCCGATGGAAGAGAAACGGCCGCTGTTGGAGAAGTTTCCCGAGGGACGCGAGTATTTAAAATATTTCGACACGACGCCGGAGGAATTCGTCCTGCAACACTTCGAGCACCCGCGCGTGCGCGCTTTCATCGCTTTTCTCGGCGTGATGCGCGGCTACGAGCTCGACGCGCCGCAAACCGGATATTTGATTCCCGCGATGATCGCCTGGGGTGTCAATCCGCAGCTGTGCCGTGGCACCTCCCACGCCCTGGGCGATAACCTGGCGCACATGCTGTCGCACAACGGCGTGGATTATATCGAAGCCAACGGCGTCGAGCGGATTCTCGTCGACAAGGGAGAAGCGACGGCAGTGGTGCTGGAAGACGGCACGGTGATCAAAGCACGGAAGTTCATCGCTTCGAACGTCAATCCTGTCGAGACGTTCATCAAGCTCGTCGGCAAGGAGAATCTCGACGCGAGCTTCGCCGATTTGGCGGTAAAGTTTCGCTTTTCGAAAACTACGCCGATCTTCGCAGTCAATCTAGCGTTAAACGAGCGACCGAAGTATATCACTGAACGGCGCCACGCCTTCGTATCACGATCCCACACAAGCGCCGCCGGGCAAGGCGACGGCGTTTATGTGGCAGCTTATGACCTACAATCTCTGGGGTAACGCGGTGAATTGGGACAAGGTCCGCGGCGAGTGGTTTCCGAAGCAACTCGCAGTGTGGCAGAAGTTCGCGCCGAATCTCGATGAAAACAATATTCTTTCGACCGATTCGACGACTCCGCTCGATATCGAGCGCCATGACCAGAATATGTACTGCGGCGACTGGATGGTCGGCGAATATTCCGGCGATCAGGCATTGGAAAATCGGCCGTTCCCCGGCTGGGGCCAATACCGCACGCCCATCGGGGGCTTATTCATGTGCGGATCGTCATGTCACCCCGGCGGCAACATCACCGGTGCGCCGGGTTACAATGCAGCGAGGGTCATCGCGGAGTCGTTGGGGCTAAAAACCTGGTGGAATCCGGTGGACTTCCGCGAGCATCTCAAGGGGCTGGTATGATGGGTGCGGAACGCAACATTTCGAGACTGTGTGCCAATGAGCAGATTCCCTGTAATGTCATGCTGGGCGGAGCGAAGCATCTCGCATTTTCATGTAGTGACGAAGACGAGATTCTTCGGCTTTGCCTCAGAATGACAATTCGCTGCGGTCTCTCCCGGAGGTTGTCGTGAGGTTGGGTGGTCGTGTCGCCATTGTCACCGGCGGTGCACGCCATATCGGCGCGGCTTACTGTCGCAGGCTCGCGGAAGAAGGCGCGGCGGTCGTGATCGCCGATATTCTCGATGGTGAGGCCGCCGCCGATGCAATTCGCGCGAGTGGAGGCAAAGCGACAGCGCTTAAGATTGATGTATCGAAAGAGGAAGATACCAACCGTATGGCTGCCGAAGCCGTGAAAGCATTCGGCCGCATCGATATTCTGGTCAACAATGCGGCGATATTTATCAATATCCAACGCCATCCGTTTTACGAGATCGGCGCTGAGGAGTGGGATCGTGTTTCCGCGGTGAATATCAAGGGGCCGTTTCTGTGCGCCAAGGCGGTGTTTCCGCAGATGAAAGAACAGAAGAGCGGCAAGATCATCAATATCTCGTCGTCGACCGCGTATTGGGGCACGCCGAATTTTCTGCACTACGTTGCGTCCAAAGCCGCGCTGATCGGCATGACCCGCGCGCTTGCGCGCGAGGTCGGCGACTTTGGCATCTGCGTCAACGCGATCGCGCCGGGATTGGTCGAGCATGAAGGGCAGAACGCGCCCAAGGCGCTGAGCGAGCTGCAGCTCAAGGCACGGTCGATCAAGCGGCTGCAGACGCCGGACGACTTGATGGGTACGCTAGTTTTTCTCGCTTCATCTGACAGCGATTTCATGACAGGGCAGGCGATCGTTGTCGATGGCGGCAGCCTGTTTCATTGATAAATAATGCTCGGGTTTAAACCGTTCCAAATGTTCAAGTCGTTCAAAACGTTCAAGCGGGTTGGAAACGTTGGACTGTCATCCGGAACGACAGACTGCACCGTTCATGGTTCGACCCGGCTCACCGCAAACGGCGTGGTTGCGCTTCAAATCAATTAGCCATCGCTCACCTGAGCCGAATCGAAGGGCTCCGATAGTGTTTTCACGCTATCTGACGTGGAGAGGGATCTTTCGGGAAAGAGTTCTCGGTTGCGCCTCGAAATGATAGTCTGCGAATGTAGCTCATACTCAGATTATCAAGAACTGTATGCCAAAGAGCCTTCGTACTTTTCTCGACGACATGCGCCGGACCTACCCGAGCGAGGTGGTGACGGTTAGTAAAACCGTCAATCCAATGAACTACGACGTGACCGCGATCGTCAAGCATCTCGGCACATTGAAAAAGTTTCCGGTGTTGATCTTTGAGCAGCCGCTCAATGCTCGCTGCCGAACAAGCGATATACAATTGGTTATCAGCGCGGAGAACTCGCAGAAAAAAATTCAGGTCGCGCTCGGCGTGCCCGCAAATATGGAGCGCGCCGAGATGGCTCGGGAGTGCTTGCGGAGGGAAGCGACTAGGATCGGCCCGGTGATCGTCAGCAAAGACGCGGCGCCCGTGAAAGAGATTATTCAAACCGGCGATCAGGTCGATCTCTACGCGCTACCGCTATTGCGCCATCATGAAATGGACGGCGGACCGTACATCGATATGTCGAGCGTTGCCAGGGACCGAAACAGCGGCGTGTACAATTGCTCTTACCATCGGATGGAAGTCAAAGACCGCAACAACACCGGCTTTCTGATGACGCTGCAGCATACATGGCGGATTTTTCGCGGCTACGAAGAAGCGAACGAAGAGTGCCCAGTGGCCACGGTGATCGGCCATCATCCCGGATACCAAATGGGCGCGTGTTACGGCGGACCCTTCGAGGTGAGTGAGTACGAAATTATCGGCGGCTATTTAGGCGAACCGCTGCGCCTCACGCCATCGGAAACCTGGGGCGAGCGTTTGCTCGTGCCCGCCGACGCCGAGATCGTCATCGAAGGCGCATTGCTGCCGGGAAAACGAATGGTCGAAGGACCGTTCGGTGAAGTGAACGGCTATTTGGGTGTGCAGGGATTTCAACAATCGGCGCATTACGAAGTCCGCGCGATCACACGGCGGCGCGGCGCGATGCATACGTCCATCCTTACGCCGGAAGGCGATAAGCCATGGATGGATCTGGCGCGCGAAGGCGCGTACCTGCGCCGCTGCCGCGAGGCGGTGCCCGGCGTGCAAGTTGTATGCGCGAGCGGACGCCATGCGCTGCTTAATGTTTTCATCTCGATAAAAAAAATGTCCGAAGGCGATCCTGGGCGGGCAGCAGCAGCGGCGTTGACGTGGGATTGGGCCAAGAATGTGTTCGTGTTTGACGAGGACATCGACGTTTACAATCCGACGGAAATTCTCTGGGCGCTGGCGACGCGCGTGCAACCGCACCGCCAGATCTCGATCATCCCGGAAATCATGCGTGGCAGCTTGATCGATCCGTCCATGGAAGACCCGCGTAAAACCTCCGTGATGATCGTCGACGCCACCAAACCGCTCGATCGGCCGTTCTCGCCGGTATCGAAATGTCCTGACGAAGCGCTGGCGAGGATCGAGTTGGAAGAATTTGTCCCGGGCGAGATTTTGCAGCACATACCCGTGGATCGAACGACGTACTGGGCGTGATCGGAGGCAGTATCATGAGAGTGTTGCTTTGCTCGTCAATGCTCCTGTTGATTTGCGTCTTCACTATGTCACCGCTGAGCGGCGCGCGCGGGGCATCTCGGGAGCCGGAAGAGATTTGGCAGGAATTATTGAAGCTGCCCGCCGAGGAGAGACAGAAACGGCTGGTCGCCGGCGCCAAGGCGGAGGGCAAAGCGATCGTTTACGGCAATATCAGCGCGGATCATCTCGAACGACTGCGCATTGATTTCGATAAACGTTACGGCCTAAAACTTGACGGCTATCGCGCTTCGGGAGAGCGGGTCGCCAATAGGCTGTTGACCGAAGCATGATCGCCTATAACACGCGCTTGGTGCCGGCGGCTGAGGCGCCGAAGAAATACGAGGATTTTTTAGATCCCAAATGGAAAGGCAATTTCGCGCTCGACATGGATCCGGACAAATCCATCATGGGCTGGTTCAAGACCTGGGGGCCGGAACGCACGAAGAAATACCTGCAGGCGATCAGCAAGAACGAAGTGGTGGTGCGCAAGGGCCACACACTCATGGCGCAACTGCTCTGTGCCGGCGAATTCAAAGCTGCCATCGATCTCTATGCTTACCGCCTGGCGGATCTCAAACACACGCGCGGCTGTCCAATAGAGATCTCTTATCCCGACCCGACGCCGGCGACGCCGAGTCCGGTGGGCGTGATCAAGAAAACACCGCGACCCTATGCGGCGGCGTTGCTCCTCGACTATCTTCTCTCCGAGCCGGCGCAGAAGATCTTTGCCGACTTCGGCCGGATTTCGGCGCGGCGCGGCGTGCGGCCGCGCTATCCCGATATCGATATCGAGGCAAAGGGAATTAAGATACTGCTGCTGACGCCGGATGATGCGGTTCAGTTCGATAAACCTTATCAGCAATTGCGCGAAGAGTTCTTATTGAATCGTTAAAAAAACTAAAGGAGCGAGATCAAAGATGGCAAAGATCCGAGCGGTCGTTGTCGAAGGAGACCGGGAACGGGGCTACAAAAGAATCCAAGTGCTTTTTGGCACCAATTCTTTTATCGAGATAACCGAGAACGACGGTAAAGTCATGTGTCTCCTTGGAGCGCGTGACGGCGGTATCCAGGCGGACGCTTCCGCGGCAAATGGCCAGTTTGCCCAATTCGTTCATGAGCTCATGGAACGGCATCCGGAAAGTGTCTGGAAGGAAGAGTGACGAAGATTATGAAAAATTGGCTGCGCAAGTGGTTGGTGGCTTTTGTCGTCTGGTGTTGTTGCACGCCAGCGGCTGCGCAGGAGATCGCGATCTCCTATCCCGGCTTGAGCGGCGAGTCGTCGAGCTTGTGGATAGCGCGAGAAGGCGGCTTTTTCAAAGAGAACGGCGTCGACGCAAAGCTCATTTATATGGAAGGCGGACGGCTCTCGATCCAGAGCCTGCTGTCTGGGCATACCCAATTTATGGCAGGAGACGCTGTGTCGGCGCTTTCGGCGGTGGGCGCCGGTGCAGATATCGTCTTGCTGGCCTCTGCGAAGAATATTTTGCCTTATGTTTTCGCCGTCGCCAAACAAGTCAAACGCATTCAAGATCTGAAGAGCAAGATCGTCGGCATCTCTCAGATCGGCGGACGGGCCGGCGAGATCGCGCGTATGGTGATCAAGAACAACGGCTTGGATCCTGACAAGGATGTGATCTATCTCGCCGTGGGCGGCACGGTGTCTCGCCTGGCGGCGCTCTCGGGCGGAAGAGTTCAGGCGGCGCCGATCTCCAAAGGGTTGGTGCCGGCAGCCGAAGCAAAAGGTCTCAATATTATCGAAGTCGAGCCGATCCCGCTGATCATCGATGCGCTTTGGACGACGCGAACATACGCCGAGGAAAATCCGGCCCTGATTTATCGAGTCGCGCGCGCATACGTCGCCGCCGTTGCGGCGATTGTGAATGACCGTGACAAAACGCTTGTGGCGCTGCGCAAATATATGAGGACGGCAGACTCAAAGACGATCGAGAGCGCGTATGAGGGTTACGCCAACGGCCTCGACCGCGTGCCGATTCCCAATGAAAAGGCGATACAGAACACTCTTGAGATTACCTATCGTATCGCGCCGAAGCTCGCCGGTCTGGACATTAAAAAGCATCTTTATTTCGGTTCAGTTCAACGTTTGAAGGATGAAGGATTCATCGATCGGTTGTATAAATAAGACGTGAAAGGAGATTTTGTTCATGGCACGTATTCGCCACTTGGCTATAGTTTCGGAAAATCGCGAGCGTCTGGTGAAGTTTTATACTGAGGCTTTTGGCATGAAGGTGATCGAGGGGGTCGGTCCGGCGATCTACTTAACCGACGGCTATCTCAATCTCGCGATCATCCAAAAACGGCCGCACTATAAAGAAGGGCTCTATCATTTCGGCATGGAAGTCGACGACGTCGAAAAATTGAAGTCTGTGTGCAAAGAATTCGGCGCCGCCTCCGAGATCCAAAAGCGGCCGGCGAATCGAGAGGCCGAATACCGTGTGGCCGACCCGGACGGCAACTTGATCGACCTATCGCAACATGGCTGGCCGGTGTGAAAACTAACATAAGTCGATCTACGAGTCGGCTGCTCTGAAGCGTGTCCCCCGCCTTGCTCACTGCGCTGAAAAGGGGCCGCACAGTTCGTGCCCTTTGTCGAACCATGAACCGTCGTTTCAACTAATCGCTATGGCTCTCTAGAACAACACGTTGCGTCATGTTAGTTCGATGATGGAAGTTTTAACAAACGGGGAACATAAAGTGCGTTTGCTACGTCTTACAATGAGGTTGTCATGCGGACTATTGGAGTGGGGGATAATTTTTCTTCTCGCTGCGTCGCCGATCGCCCGTGCTCAAGCGGATGCGACGGAATCCTTGCCAATGTTCGGGCAACCGAAAATCACTCGGCCGGATGATCTCAAGAAAAACGATGAGGCCTTCATCCGGGACTCGACGCTGCGTTTCGGCAGCCGGCAAGCGGGCAGCAACACGCTGGCGACTCAAGGGTGGGCCGCGGTCCGATCGCGTCAGGCCGATCTCGCGATGCAGCGCTTCAATCAAGCTTGGCTTTTAAACCCTAAAAACTACAGCGTCTTTTGGGGATTCGGCGCGGTGCTGAGCGAAAAGGGGAAACTGGCTGAGGCGTTGGAACATCTGGAAACAGCCCGTGAGCTGATCCAGGATCCGATCCAGCGGGTGGCGCTCCTCTGCGATCTAGGCACGGTGCATTCGGCGTACGCGGCGCACCTGCCCGCGGATCGGCAACTCGAACGAGCGCAGCATTTTGTTTTAGCCAATTCCCGGTTTACCGAAAGCCTGGAGAATGATGCCAAATTCGCTCCAAGTTGGCGCGAGTGGGCGATGTCCTTATACGACCAGGAACGCTACTCCGAAGCCTGGCTCAGAGTGAAAAAAGCTCGCGAGCTCCAGGCCGAGCCCTTTCCAGCGGAATTTATCAAAAAGCTTTCGGCCAAAATGCCCGAGCCGAAATAACTACAGAATAAAAATCACCGGTGGATCAAGATCGCCGGAGCGTGCACGAGGTTGCGCCGGTATTGCGCTTGGTGAAAGTCGTTGAAACGACGGCACCGAGAATCGCGGGGCTTCGGGTCTGCGCACGAACGGGAATGCGGTCGTTGATGCTAGCGGTTATCTTGCCGGCGCTCGCAGGTGCACAGGCGAATAACGCAGCGCCACATTTACTCACCACCTGGATGGGCATGTTGCCGATAATTATCGCCGCGTCGCACGGCGGCCGACAAGAAATCCCCGGAGTCCCGGTCAGGAGCGGTACGGGTGTTTCGCAGTTCATAACTGAACGGGATAGCAATACGGCGGAGCTTGCCGAAACACTCGCTTCAAAGGTCGGCGATCGACTCGGCGCCCGGCCATTCCTTGTACTCGCCCACTTTGAGAGAAAATATGTGGACGCCAATCGGCCTGCAGCGGCGGCCTACGATTCCGCCGCGGCAAAACCTTACTATGATGCTTACCACCGGGCGCTCGCCGAAGCCTCAGAGCGGATTCTCCTGCAGTGGGGTAGCGGACTGCTGCTCGACATTCACGGACAGGGCGCGGTGGCGGACACGATCTTTCGCGGTACCAACAATGGAAAAAGCGTCGCGGCACTACGGCAGCGGTTCGGCGCTGAAGCCGTCAGCGGACCTAAAAGTATCCTGGCGCAGATGTCGTTGAAGGGCTACAAGGTGGCGCCCACCGGCGTCGGCGACGGCCGCGAGCACCGATACACTGGAGGCTACACCACGCAGACCTATGGCAGCCATCGCGGCACCCGCATCGACGCGATTCAGCTGGAGTTCGGCACCGATCTCCGCGCGCGGGCGAAACTGGACCGAACGGCGAGCGACTTGGCGCAAGCGATCGAGATCTTCGCTAAAGAATATCTACCGCTCACCAAGCTGATCGGAACCGATGCGCCGGCAGCGCACCCGTAGAGTTGATGCGGTCCGGCCGCCCGCAACCCCACCGTGCCGATTATCCCAGTGTATCTCTACACGTGCTGGGCAAGGCCCTGCCCAAAGGCGACGCATTGTTGGTGCCGTTTTTCTGCGATGTTTAGATCGACGAACGCATGAGGCAACTCACCGCGGAAGGAAATTTCCCACCTTGGACCTAACCTTTAAGTGTTTAGATTGATGGAGTAACGGAGTCATGAGCAGCCCAATGATGCGTCCCGCCGATTATTCCCCGGCTTTGCCGCACGAGCGGATAGAAGAGATTTTCCCTGATATTTTTCTTGTCTACGGCAGCGCGCGCGTCGGCCCCGCCACGCGCTTGAATCGAAACATGGCGATCGTGCGCAGTAACGACGAGCTTAGTCTGATTAACCCGGTGCGGCTCTCGGCGCCGGCGCAATCGCAGTTGGAAAAAATCGGCAAGGTGAAGCGCGTCCTTCGAATCGGTTACTATCATGGTGTGGATGACCGCTATTATGTCGATCGCTACGGCGCGGAATTCTGGTGTCAACCCGGATCGGATCGTTACCGTGAACCGCGCCCGACACACGTACTTCGCGATGAGACGCCATTGCCGATTCCTGCCGCCGAGTTATTTCTATTCAAGGCAACGAAGTTTCCGGAGAGCGCCATCTTGCTTGAGAACCATGGCGGGGTTTTAATCACCTGCGACAGCCTGCAGTATTGGACGGACTGGAGTTATTGCACCCCTGCCGCCAAAATGGTGATTAGAGTCAATGGCTTTTCGCTGCGCATGCTGATCGGAACTTTCTGGCTCAAGACGATGACGCCCAAGGGCCAATCCTTGCGGGCCGACTTTGAGCGCTTGTTGAAACTGGAGTTCAAACACTTGCTCGGCGCGCACGGACGCGTGTGCCGAAATCACGCGCACGAACAGGTCGTAGCAGAAGTCGACCGCGTATTCGGAAGCTAATCAAATTGGAGGTTGTTAAATGACAGCCACGTTTGACTCCGCCAAAGCCAGCGCTTTCGCCGAGCGACTGTTAACCACACTGAATGACGGCGCGTTATGCTTGATGATATCGGTCGGTCACCGCACCGGCTTGCTCGATGCTATGCGCGACTTGGAGCCGTCAACCTCTGCCGAGATCGCGACGAAAGCGGGCTTGAATGAACGTTACGTGCGCGAGTGGCTAGGCGCCATGGTTACCGGTCGAATTGTTGACGTCGATGCGTCGACGAAGCGGTTTTCATTGCCGCCGGAGCATGCGGCTTTTCTTTCGAGACCCGCTGGCGCGGATAACCTCGCTGTGTTTGCCCAATACATTCCGTTGCTGGGAAGCGTGGAAGACAATATTGTTGAATGTTTCAAAAAAGGCGGCGGCGTTCCTTATTCGAAGTTTCCACGCTTTCACGCCGTGATGGCGGAGGATAGCGGGCAGTCGGTATTGTCGTCGCTGGAATTGCATATTGTGCCGTTGGTTCCGCAGTTGGCGCAACGACTCAGCGCTGGAATTCAAATGCTCGACGTCGGCTGTGGCCGGGGTCGGATTATCAATCGGTTGGCCGATCTCTATCCGAAGAGCCGGTTCACCGGGATCGACCTGTCGAGCGAAGCAATTCTGTCGGCGTGGGAAGAAGCGGCCGACAAGAAGCTTAGAAATATCGAATTTATCGTTGCCGATCTCAGCCAATTCGATAAAACAGCGGAGGCCGAAGCGTTCGACCTGGTAACGACTTTCGACGCGATCCACGATCAGGCCAAGCCGTTAAACGTGCTCCGCGGAATCTACCGCACGCTTCGGCCCGACGGCTTTTACCTGATGCAGGACATCAAAGGATCGAGCCATATCCATAACAATCTGGATCATCCCCTCGGCCCTTTGCTCTACACGATATCTTGCATGCATTGCATGACGGTGTCCTTGGCGCAAAACGGGGAAGGGCTTGGCGCGATGTGGGGGGAAGAAAAGACCCGCGAATATCTCACAAAGGCAAGCTTTCGCGCCGTGGAGAAACATGAACTATCACATGACATTCAAAACAACTGGTACGTGGTGCGTAAATAGTTCCGGGTTCCAAGTTCAAGGTTCAAGGTCCTCGCATCCGGAACGTTGAACCTGGAACGTGGAACTGTTTTTCTACGCGTCGATCGTTTGCCCGCCGTCGACCACCAGCGCATGCCCGGTGACGAACGAAGCTTCCTCGGAAACTAAGAACAAGACCCCATAGGCGATCTCTTCGGGCCGGCCCATGCGCAGCAGCGCTTTGTTGCTAGCGCCCATGGTTTTGCGCTGTTCATCCGTCATGCCTTCACCGAGAGTTGGCCTAGGCGGAAAGCCGCGGAAGCGGGGCGTCTCGATGAAATGCGGCAGGACGGCGCGCGCGCCGCGGAACATGGCGTCGAGATTGGTATTGATGACGAAGTTCCATTCCTCGTCGGTGTGCTCATGCAGTTTTTTGCGAATCCCCGCGCCGGCATTATTGTAGAGAATATCGACGTCGCCGAAGCTATCCAGCGCGGTCTTGATCATGCGGTCGCAGTCCTCCTGTTTGGTCACGTCGATGGTCGCGAACACGGCCTCGCCGCCTTCCTTTTCTTTGATCAATTGGTCGATGCGCGGCGAGATGGTTTCTTGGATATCGCAACAAACGACTTTTGCGGCCTCGCGCCCGAACAGTCTCGCCGTTGCCCGACCGATGCCGCTATTGGCCCCGGTAATGATCGCCACTTTGCCTTTGAGCCGGCCGAGTCCCGGCCGTAACATCGCATGTTCGTCTGACACTATTTCCGCCATGGTGAATGCCTCCTGAAAACTTTTTCGCGTCGCAGCGTATCTGCGATGCGAAGACTTGTCTTATCGTGGACGGTCGGGAAATTTCAACCGGCGGTAAGATGTTTGGAGTACTGAAGTAATGATCTGGAACCCAATACTCCATTACTCCAATACTCTGTTCGTCTCGTGCTGCAGTCGCTTATTTCTTGTACAGCTGTTTGATAAATCCTGATTTTTCCAGCTCGGCAACGAGGCTCATATCCACATAGGTTTTCGGGTCTGCGGCGGCTGCCTTGGGGTTTTTAGGGGCCAAGTCATCGAGCATGGTTTTGACGCCGTCGGGGTAGGGATATGGGACTTCGGGAAACGCATTGTTATAATCTTTGTAGGCTCTTTCGAGTCCTTCCGGATCGTTGACGCCGAGATTCTTTTTAAAAAGTCCTTTGGCGTATTCCTTTTCGGTTTTGATGATATGGATCGCTTCCACCATGGCGCGCACGAGTTTCAGCATTAGCGGCCGTTTTGTTTTAACGATGCTCTCGCGCGAAAGAATGCCGTTCCACCAAAAGGGAATTTTCAGGTCGCTGATATTATAGAGATTGCGGAAACCGAGTTTCTCCGCCTGGGTCAAGAAGGGTTCCGGGATTATTGTAAACTGAGTTATTCCCTTTGACAGCGCCGCGAATCTCTCCGCAGTGCCCCCAGTGGGAAGGATTTTTACATCCTTGTCCGGGTCGATTCCTAATTTCTTCAACGCCAGCCTCAAACCGAGGTCCGAGGTGCTCCCCAGTCGATTGACGCCGCCGCTTTTTCCCTTGAGCTGCTCCACTGCTGTGATGTTCGACAACGATACGATATGATCGACAAAGGTTGGCACCACACCGAAGATCATCACGGTGTCGGCTCCGGCGAGACGGGAGCTCGTCAGCGTTGTCACCGAAATACTGGCAGCTTCAATTTCGTTGGCCAGCAAAGCTTGAAGCACTGTCGGGCTGGCGTTAATCGCAATGATTTCGGGCAGTACGCCCATCTTTTGCAGGAGTTTTCTATCTTCGATCACCCAGATCGGGCTATTGGTCGGACTGAAACCCGCCCACGCGAGGCGCAGTTTTTCTTGTGCGGTCGCCGTCGAAGTCACGGACAGTAAAACAATAAATGCCAGGAACGAGAGCGGTCGTCGGTGAAGCATGGTTGGTTCCTCCTCTTTAACTTTTAGACGCGCCGGCTGACATAATGCGCGAAAAAAAATTGCCGTCAAGACTTCGAGAACGCCGCAGGTGTGATTCCTTCAAGGTCGCGAAGACACTATTTTTGCACCCGCGTTGACTCAAAATATCTTTTGATATACTAGAGGCACGTCTCCGTTAGGGACGTTTTCATGGCGAAAAAGGGAATACTCGTAACGGGCGGTTCCGGCCTGGTCGGCGCTTATGCGGTGCAAATGCTGCTCGAACGAGGCGAACGACCGGTAATCTTCGACGTAGCGCTCAATGAGCGGCTGCTCGGCGCCGTCGGCCTCGATCCGGCGAAGCTGACGCTGATTCGCGGCGATATGTTGGACTTGCCGGCGCTGATCTCCGCGATTCGCGACAACGATTGCGACCGGATTATTCATCTAGCGGCTTTTTTAGGCGAAGAAGTTCAACGCCGGCCCTACAGTGGCGTGCGCTTGAACTTCATGGGTACGGTCAATGTCTTCGAAGCCGCACGGCTGGAAAAAGTATCACGGGTGGTTTTCCCGAGTTCCGGTACAGTTTATCTGGGGTCCCTCGGCGAAGGGCTCGAGAAGATCGATGAATCCATTCCGATTAATCCTCCTTCTGTTTATGCCGCGACCAAGGCAAGCTGTGAGTTCATGGGGCGCGCCTACGCGAAACGCTACGGCTTCGAGTTTGTCTGCCTGCGCTATACCGGCGGTCTGTACGGGCCGTCGCCGGCCGCGCTCAAAGCGACGCGCGAAATCGCCATTCAGCAGATGATCCGCGCGGCGGTAAAAGGCGAGTCGGTTAAAATCAGCTGGCCGTACGGACCGGCGGAAATCCTCTATGGAAAAGATGCAGCCAAGGGAACGGTCTTGGCCGTGCTCAAAGAAAAATTCAAAGATGCGCTATTTCACATCGGCAACGGCATCATGTTGAGCGGCGATGACATTGTCGCTGCCGTGCGCAAAGCATGTCCGGGTTCGAACATCGAGCTGACCAAAGCTAACAACCCCATGCCCTATCCTGACTCGCGGCTGGCCAGCGACTTCTCCCGAGCCAAGGAGCAGCTCGGCTATCAGCCCGACTATTCCATCGACAGGGCGGTTGTGGATTACGGTGAGACACTCAAGAGGTTGGAAAATCTATAAATCGACCACTGCGCTGTGAAACTGAATCTCCACTCCGCCCTCCACGTCTAAAGTCTAGGATCCAAAGGATCCAGTTATGTCCGCTCGAAATTCGCCTTTCGTTCACAATATCACAAGGGGGAACCATGCAGTTTAGAAAACACTCGCTCCTCGTTATTCTATTCTTGCTTGGCGTCGCTGCGACCGGTTGGGCGGCTCAAACCGGAAAACCAGCCTACGACGAGAAAGCCATTGCCAACTTTTATCGCAACAAGACCGTGCGCATTGTCGTTGGCTTCACTGCTGGTGGTGGTTATGACCAATATTCGCGGCTGATCGGACGACATCTTCCCAAATATATTCCAGGAAATCCTGCTGTGATCGTCGACAACATGGCAGGCGCGGGAAGTATTATCGCCGCAAATCACATGTATAACGCCGCGCCGAAAGATGGGACGGTCATCGGAAACATTTCCGGGCCGATCATTCTGGAACAACTGTTTGGCAACTCTGCGGTTCAGTTCGACATGGGCAAATTTCGCTATCTGGCCGTGCCGGTGAGTGAAACCTATGTCTTTATCGTCACAAAGAAACCCGGGGTCGCCAAATTCGAAGAAATTCTCGGTCCCAATGGCAAACAGGTGACGGTCGGTGGGATTCCTGGCTCGACGGTCGAACACGCGCCGGTGCTGGCGCGCGATGTTCTCGGCGCCAATTTGAAAGTTGTGTTGGGCTACAAGGGAACTGCCGACGTGCGGATGGCCATCGATGGCGGTGAAGTCGAAGGGTTTTTCAATTCGTACACCTCGCTGAAAATCACGTCCTTCGACAAGATCAAGAGCGGCGAATGGCTTGTGCTCGCACAGTTTTCAGAGAAGCCGATCAAGGATCTCATCGTGCCGAATGTGCCGACCCTATCGCAAATCACCAAGAACAACGAGCATCGTTTACTGCTGAAATTCGGTACAAGCACGCCGAATGATTTCGGCAAGGTGTACGTGGTGCCGCCCGGAACACCCGCGGACCGGGCGGCGGTGCTCGAAAAGGCATTTGAGAGAGCTTTCGCTGATAAGGAACTGCAAGCGGACGCCGCTAAAGGCAAACTCGAAATCGATCCGCTCTTTGGAGACGACATCCATAAGCTCGTTGTCGAGTTTTTAGCAATGACTCCGGATTTGAAGAATAAATTGCAGACGGCGCTAAAGGGCGGAAAAAAATAACCGCTAACCCTGCTGTTTTGGAGGTGAGAACGATGCAGTACCCATTCAAAGCTACGGGCCTGATGGTCCTGATGCTTGCGCTGATCACGCCGTTGATCGCGTGGGGGCAGACCGAAACGATCGACGAAATTTACAAAAAGGCGCTAAAGGAAGAGGGCGTGCTGAATTGCTATTGCTCCTTAGCGCAGATCAACGCGGAGAAGATCTACCCGGTCTTTGAAAAGCGCTTTCCCGGGATCAAGATCAATCATGTCGACGCTACTTCCGACAAACTATCGGCCCGCGCGATCACCGAAGCCCGCGGCGGAAAGACGTTTGCGGACATAGTTGAGTTCGGGTTGGAAGATATCAATAAGATTCACGAGCAAGGCTTGATTTTGGAAAGGGTTCCGCTCGAGGCTGCGGCCTATCCCGCCAACCTCAAAGGCCCGTACTGGACCGCCAACAACCTGATTTTTTTCGTCGGTGCCTGGAACACGGATAAGGTCAAAAAGGACGAGGAGCCGAAGGTCTTGGACGACTTCGGCGATCCGCGTTGGAAAGGGCGATTGATCGCCGAGCCGCGGGACTACGAAATTCTGGTAGCGCTGAATCATAAACACAAGAGCTTGGAAAAAGCTCGTGCCGTGCTGGCTCGAATCGCCGCAAACAACGTCGAATTTCATAAGGGACATTCGCAACTGGCGGAGTTCTTGGTGGCGGGCCAGGCCGCGGCTTGCTTCACTTGCTACTCGCATCACTACCCGGAGCGCAAGCGCAAGGGCGCGCCGGTGGATTACATGCTCTCCGAAGGCGCCGCCGGCATCATCGCCGTGGCCGTGATGAAAAATGCGCCCCATCCGAATACGGCATGGCTTTTCAATCGGTGGGCCGCATCGGAAGAAGGTCAAACGGTTTACTCCAAGGGAGGCAGAACACCGGCGCATCCCAAAGTCGAGCCCACGGAAAAGATCCGGCCAGCGGTTATTTATCCCGTCGGCGTAGAAGACCTTAAACAGTATGCGAAATATGAAAAGCTCTGGAAGGAAGTATTCAAACTGAGATGAGCAGCATGGTGGCACGATAACCTGTGGGACGTTAACAAAGGAGGAATGATGTCAATGAAGACTAGCAAGGCTTCCTTAAAGATCGTCAGCGTTATTCTTATCTATGTTCTCTGCGTGCTGGCAGTGCCAGCGGGTGCGCAGTCGATGGACGAGCTCTACAAACTCGCGCTGAAGGAAGGTGGAACGCTCAATTTCTACGGCACCCTGGCGCAGATCAACGCCGAAAGAATCCTCCCGGTATTCGAAAAACGCTATCCAGGCATCAAAGTGAATCACGTGGACGCCACCGCGGATAAATTGGCTGCACGGGCGATTACCGAGGCACGTGGCGGGCGGGTATTTTCAGATATCTTTCAAATGGCCCTGGAGAACGTGCTTCAGGTGGCCGATCAAAAGCTTCTTGTCGACTGGCTGCCGCCAGAGGCCGCCGCTTATCCGGACAATTTGAAAAGTCAGAATTGGTTGGCGGCGGACATGGTGATCATTACCACCGCATGGAATACGAACCTGGTAAAAAAAGAGGACGAGCCAAAACAATTCGACGACTTCGCCGATCCCAAATGGAAAGGAAAATTGATCGCTGAGCCGCGCGATGTCGAACTGTTGATCGGTCTCGCCACACATAAATTCAAGAACGATGAAAAAGCGTTCGACTATATTCGCAAGCTGGCAGCCAACAACGTCGAGTTTCACAAGGGGCATTCTGAGCTCGCCGAATTTCTCGTCGCGGGCCAAGCGGCCGCCTGTTTGACTTGCTACGCGCATCATTACCCGCTGCGCATCAAGAAGGGCGCGCCTCTTGGCTATATGCTTACCGAAGGGATTGCGACGATCACGGCGGACGCGTTGGCCAAGGACGCGCCTCATCCGAATACCGCAAAGTTGTTTTATCGGTGGTCTGCCAGCGAAGAGGGACAGAAGGCTTATGCTGCGGGTGGGCGCTTGCCGCCGCACCCCAAAGTCGAGCCCGTCGAAAAGATCCGTCCTGCTAAGCTCTATCCGATCGGCACTACAGAGATTAAACAGTGGCCGAAGTATGAGAAGGTCTGGAAGGAAATTTTCAAACTTCGCTAACGCTATCCAGGTGGGCTTTATTGACTTGCGAGCAAATTATAGTATTACGTAACCGGCAATTACCAAGGTATTGTATTGTGGAGGTTTTCCGAATGGGGTTTTTTCCTTGGTTTCATAGAAGTTTCACCGTCATAGGGGTTGCGCTTGCGGCAAACTTGTTGAGCCGGTCGATAAGACTCGAACTGAGAAGATTTATCCCATCAGTGTTGCAGATATCAAAGAATACCCGAGATACGAGAAGATCTGGAAGGAGATTTTCAAACTGAGATAGCGCAGTGAGATATCACTGCGCCCATCTGTCGAGGTTCATTTATGGCGACTGCTGCAATTCCCCGTACCGGGAAAATGACCCTGAGCTTGGATCCGGCGCTGCTGATCCCCGTGGTTGGCGCCGGCATCCTGGTTTATCTAGCAGTTCTGCCGCTGCTAATGCTGTTTGTCGGTAGCTTTCAGGCGGAGGTGGCGCCACGGGAGTTTGTTTACACGCTCAAGAATTATCATGCCGCGTACGCCAGCGAATACACCTACTCGACCTTTCTCAACTCGTTGATCTTTGCCTCGGGCTCCGCCGGGCTCGGTTTCATTCTCGGCACCATGCTCGCCTGGCTCACCGAGCGGACCAACACGCCGCTGCGCGGTATTTTTGTTCCACTCGCCGTGGTGCCCTTGATTCTTCCCGGTGTGTTGGAATCCATTGCATGGATTTTCCTTTTGAGTCCCAAGTTCGGCTATCTCAACGTCTGGCTGACGAACCTGTTCGGTCTCAAATCACCACCGTTCAACGTATTTTCCTTGCCGGGGATGATTTGGGTGCACTCGGTGGGACAGGTGCCTCTGGCTTTTCTGCTGATGGTGGCGGCGTTCAAATCCATGGATCCTTCCCTGGAAGAGTCGGCGATGATGTCCGGCGCCAATACCTGGCAGACGTTTCGCCGCGTGACCTTGCGCTTGCTCATGCCGACGGCGGGCTCGGTGCTGCTAATCCTGTTCGTGCGCACGTTGGAATCCTTCGAGACTCCGGCGCTGATCGGCATTCCGGCGCGTATCTATGTTTATACCAGCGAGATTTATCTGGCGTTCAACGAGTATCCGCCGGATTACGGCCGCGGCGGAGCGCTGGCTGTGGGCTTACTGTTTCTGAGCGCGGTGGGCGTGTGGCTCTACACGCGTGCGACTAAGGAAGGAAAGAAGTTTCAAACCGTCACTGGCAAGGCGTTTCGGCCGCGCCAGTTCGATCTCGGCGGCTGGCGCTGGGTAGGTTTCGGCTTTCTGACAGGTTATTTCATCTTCGTCGTGCTGCTGCCGTTTTTGGTGTTGTTCTGGGCGTCGTTTCTGCCGTTCTTCGCCGCCCCGAGTTGGGACGCGGTACAGAAGTTGAGCCTCGACAACTACCGTTATCTGAATGGCTTTCGACCTTTTTGGGACGCCTTGCAGAACAGTATCCTGCTGGCAACATTGACCGCGACGGTGGCGATGGTTTTAACTTCGCTGGTCGCGTGGATCGTTTATAAGAGCCGTCTGCCTGGCGCATGGATCTTGGATTTCCTCGCTTTTGTGCCCATTACTATTCCCGGCATCGTCATGGGTATGGCGTTGATTTTACTCTACGTCGCCTTTCCGATTCCGATCTACGGCACGATTTGGGTTTTGCTGATTGCGTATGTCACCCGCTTTATTCCGTACGGCATGCGCGCGGCATCGGGTTCGATTTTGCAAATTCACAGCGAGTTGGAGGAGGCCGCGTCGGCTTCCGGCGCTTCTTGGTGGGAAACCTTCAAACGCGTGACTCTCCCGCTTTTGCGGCCCGGGTTGGTGGCGGGTTGGATTTATATCTGCATCGTGTCGTTTCGGGAATTTTCCACTTCGGTCTTGCTGGCCACGGGCGAAAGCCGAGTGCTCTCGATTCTGCTCTTCACCATGTTCGAGCAGGGGCAGGTAACCGTTGTCGCCGCCATCGGTGTGTTGATGATTGCTACCTTGCTGTCGATCGTGGCGGTATTCTATAAGTTCACCGGCAAGATAGGCATTCAAACTTGATGGATTGGTAAGGCAAACCTTGTGATTGAAATTAAGTCGCTAGTAAAAATTTACCAAGACGGCGATAACGCCGGCGTCAAAGCCGTCAACGATATCTCCTTTAACGTCGAAGAAGGGCGGTTCTATACGCTGTTGGGCCCATCGGGTTGCGGCAAGACAACCACTTTACGGTGCATCGCCGGATTGGAAAAGGCCAACGGTGGTGAGATCCTCGTCGCCGGCAAGAAAGTCTTTTCGGCGCTGGATGGCACCTTCGTGCCTGCCTACCGCCGTCCCATCGGGATGGTTTTTCAAAGCTATGCCATCTGGCCGCACATGACGGTGTTCGAAAACGTCGCGTTTCCGCTGCGGGTCGGCAAGCAGCGGCTGAGCAATACCGAGATTCAGAAAAAAGTTTCTACGGCGCTCGAACAGGTCGAGTTGTCCGACTATGGCGAACGCATGGCAACGCAATTGTCCGGCGGTCAACAGCAGCGGCTGGCGCTGGCCCGTGCGTTGGTGCGGGAACCGCAGGTCCTCCTGCTTGACGAACCATTGAGCAATCTCGACGCCAAACTGCGGGAACGCATGCGCTTCGAATTACGCGAGCTGCAGCGCCGTCTGCGCATCACGACTCTCTACGTGACCCACGATCAGGTCGAGGCGTTGTCGATGTCCAATATCATCGCCGTCATGAACTCCGGCGTGATCGTTCAGGAGGGCCCCCCGCGGGATATCTATCTGCAACCGAAAACAAAATTTGTTGCCAACTTTATCGGCTCGACCAATCAGATGACTGGTCAGGTGACCAAACTGGAAGGAAACGGCACCGCGACGGTTCACACCGACGACGGCGAGATCTGCTGCGGCATCCTCGACGGTTTGATTGCCGGCAGCAGGGTGGTTGTCGTCGTGCGACCTGAGAGCATTAACCTGCACACGCAACAGCCGCCCATCGGTGCCAACGTTATCGAAGGCAAGATTGGTGCCGCCATGTTTTTGGGTGAATACGTCGACTGCACCGTCGAACTCGGCAAGAATGTTTTGCAGACTCATCAGCGTTACACATTGCAAGTGCGCCGCGGCGATGCGGTATGGGTGGAGCTGCCTGCTGGCGAGTGCATGGCGTTGCCCGCAGAATAACGCCGGCTGACCAGTCAAATTCTTGCCTGTCGCAAGTCTGTTGATTCATTCCACGCTATAGAGTTAAATCCAGCGTGTGCGCACGCGCGCATTAGATCCGGAGAATCGGTGAGGGGAGAACCGCAAAGCATGGTCATGCGTTTGGTGTCGGCAGGTTTGGCATTTTGGTTCGCCACATTGTGGTGTGCAGGCGGGGCGCGCGCTCAGCAAGAACGCGTGAAGATCGCCTACAGCTCCGCCGACGCTTCGAACACCGTATGGTTCACAGCGTTGGACGCCGGCATGTATCGAAAATACGGCCTCGACGTCGAACTCATTTTCATCCAAAGCTCGACCATGAGTGTCTCCACCGTGGTCTCGGGCGATATTCAGGTGGCGAACAGCTCGGGCGGCGCCGTGGCGAGCGCGGCTGTGGGAGGTGCCAGTCTGGTGATGACCGCGTGTTATATCAACACGCTGCCGTACGAATTGATCGTTCAGGAATCGGTCAAGTCGGTGGAAGATCTCAGAGGCAAAAGTGTCGGCATCAGCCGCGTCGGAAGCGCGTCCGATGTCGCCGCGCGGGTGCTGATCAAAGGGCTGGGATTGGAGCCGGTAAAGGACGTTCCGATCATCCAGGTTGGTGGACCGAGCGAGAGGGCGGCAGCGTTTCGCACGGGCAGAATCGTCGGATTTCCTTCACCGCCGGGAACCATTCATCTCGCCAAAGGCATGCCGCATCGAATCATGATCAGCACCGCGGACTTCCAGAAGCGATACGATTTTCCCTATATTTGTTCGACGACGACGAAAAACTATCTGGCGAGTCATCGGGACACGATGAGGAGATTGACGATGGCGCTCATCGAAGCCACTCATTTCCTCAAAACACATAAGGAAGAGACCAAAAAATTCATCGCCAAGTACACGCGCCAAGATAATCCACAATATTTGGAAGCTTCATACGCCGCCAACGTAAAACTGCATGATAGGGTGCCGTTAGTGACCCGGGAAGGCACCGAAGTTCAGATCAAAGAAGCGCTGGCGCGAAAACCCGGCGCCACGTTGCGGGTCGAAGACATCGTCGACGATAGCATTGTGCGCGAGCTGGAAAAAAGCGGCTTCATCGACAAGGTTTATAAATGACGGTCGAGCCGCCGCTGAAAGAGTTTGTCGTCATGTTCGACAGTTTCTCGGAGAAATCCCCCTCGATCCCCCTTTTGTTAAAGGGGGATGTTTTCCTACGAGGACTTTTTCCCCTCTTTTTCAAAGAGGGGTTAGGGGAGATTTTTGACTGCGACAATCGTGAGCGGACCAAGCCATGATTGCCGCCGTTGTTCTCTCCGCCGGTGAGTCGAGCCGCATGGGGCGGCCGAAGGCGCTATTGCCAATCGAAGGCGAGACATTCATTGGGCGCATCGTCGCGTCGCTGAAGCAAACTCAGGTCGGCAAGATCGTCGTCGTTCTGGGTCACAATTCAGACCTATTAGCCGCCGCGATTCGACCGTTGGCGGTAGAGATTCTCATCAATCCAAATTACAAGCTGGGGCAATTGTCGTCGCTCCAAGTCGCGGTGCGAAACTTGCTGCCCGATGCGGACTGCGACGGCATCCTCGTTCATCTTGTCGACCACCCGTACATTGATGCGAGCCTCGTTGATCGGATGATCCAACAATTTTACGAATCGAAGAAAGACATCATCGTGCCGCGCTGCCACGGCAAACGCGGCCATCCGGTGCTGTTTTCGCGCGCGCTATTCGACGAATTACTCGACGCGCCGATAGATCAAGGAGCCAAAGCCGTGGTCAATGCGCATGGCAATGGAACATTGGAGATCGACACCGACGAAAAGGGCATTACGGTGGATATCGATACGCCGGAACTCTACCGTCAACACGTCAAAGGAGAGTGAATGTCCGAGCTCAAATTAACTCTGGCCTGCGGGGATTACGATTTTTTACGGCCGTTGATCAACGGTGAAATCCAGCCCCAGGGAATCGATCTGAACGTCCTGACCATGGCTTCGCCTGAGCGCCATGGGCGAATGTTGCGCCACGAAGAATTCGATATTTGCGAGCTTTCGTTGGTCGGCTATCTGGTCTCCCGCGACAAGGGCTGCAATTACAATGCGATCCCGGTGTTTCCGCATCGCCGTTTTCGCCATCAGTATATGGTGAAGAGGAACGGCTGCGGCGTCGAAAAGCCGTCGGATCTCAACGGCAAAAGAATCGCTTTAGACACGTTGCAAAACTCCGCCGGTCTGTGGATGCGCGGCATATTGCAAGACCACTACGGCGTCGATCTTAAGACCATCGAATGGTGGTGTCAGGAAGACGAAGAAATTCCGTTCGAACCGGCCAAGTGGATGAATGTCACGCGCATGGCGCGCGGCAAGAACATCGACCAAATGTTGCTCGACGGCGAGTTGGAGGCGGCGCTCTATCCGGAAACCTTACCTTCGATCCGCAGCGGCAATCCCAAAGTGGCATTGCTCTTTCCCGAAGCGAAGAAAGCGGAGATCGAATATTTTAGAAACGGCGGCTTCTTTCCAATCATGCACACGGTAGTCGTGAAAAATCACATTTTAGCAGAGCACCCGTGGGTCGGGATGAGTTTGGTGCGGGCGTTTCAGCAGGCGAAAGAGATTTGCTATGCGCGCAACAGCGACCCACGCAGTTTCGCCCTGGTGTGGGTGCAGGACCTAATGCGAGAGCAGAAAGAAATCTTCGGCCCCGACCCTTGGCCCTACAATCTCGAGGACAATCGCAAGGCGCTCGAAGCCGTGATTCGATACGAATACGAGCAGGGGATGATCAAAAACAAGCCCAACGCCGAGGATTTATTCTTTGGGCCGAGTCTACAAAGAATTCAGCATTACATTTAGATCGTACGACTCGTTCAACTCCTTCCAATCGTTCAAGACGTTCAAATCGTCTTAAACCCCTTTCAGAATAGGGAAAGTGAATTCCTCGTGGCTGGCGTTCTCGACGCCATCGCGCATTAATTCATTCACGTCGAATTTGCTTTCATCTTGCTCAACGTCATCGAATCTCGCCTTGGTCGCCGGATGCTTGGGGACGAAGAGCTGACAACAGTCTTGATCCGGGATCGACGATATGTCGAACGTCCCGATGCGGCGCGCTTGGTCGATGATTTCCTGTTTGTCCATGCCGACGAGCGGGCGGAGAACAGGCAGGCGCGCCGCCTGCTCGATCACCGCCATGTTGTCGAGAGTTTGCGAGGCGACTTGACCGAGGCTCTCGCCGGTGACGAGAGCCTTGGCTCTGTCTTGTCGGGCAATCACCTCCGCAATACGCAGCATCATGCGTCGATACAGAACAACGCGCAGAGGGCGCGCGACGCTCGCGACGATTTGCCGTTGGATCTCGCCGAAAGGGACCAGATAAAGGCGCGAGAGAAATTGGTGGCGCGTCAGGTGGGTTACGAGCTCGCGGACTTTTTCCTGTGAAGTCTTGTCTTGATAGGGCGCGCTGTGAAAATGCACGAAGATAATCCGGCAGCCGCGTTGCATCATGCGGTACGCCGCTACCGGCGAATCGAAACCGCCTGAAATCAGACAGACGACTCTTCCACTTGCCCCCACGGGAAGCCCGCCGGCGCCGGGAATTTTATTGAAGCCGAAGAATGCGTCGCGCGGCAGGATTTCCACCGTCACCGTAAACTCGGGATTTTCCAGATCGACTCGCGCGCCCGATCTCGCTTTCACTGCAGCGCCGAGTTGGCGGTTGATTTCCGGGGATGTCAGAGGAAAAGTCTTGTCACCGCGTTGGGTCTCGATGCGAAAAGATTCGAAGCGATTGCCGTTCAGCGATTCCAAAATATCGCTGCGCAGAGCGTCGATATCTCGATCCGTACGCTTTACGATGGAAAAGTTCGCCACGCCGAACACTCCGCTTAAGCGCTGGATAACGATATCGGCATGGACGTCGTTTTTAAAAGTAAGCAGCAAACGCGCCGGCAAGTTGCGGATCTCTTTAGCTCCCAAATCCTTGACCGCTGCCAGCAAGTTGCGCTTGAGCAATTCGGTGAAGTATTGGCGATTGCCCTTCTTGAGCGCGATTTCGTGGTAGCGGATGAGCGCTGAATCCATACGTTACAGATAACAGATAAGCTCTGGTTTTGCATGCAATTACCCCTGTGGTACTATCGCTTCACGACGGTTGGATAGGAGTGGGTCATGAGTCATTTCAAAAAACTCGCCGATGCGATGCAGTTTTCGCCGGAGAAAATGAAAAAGAACGGCCTCTTCGAGACCGATCGATTTTTCTGCGACACCTATTGCTTCGAACCAGGACAGGAGCAGAGCCCGCACACTCACGGCGGGGAGGATAAAATTTATTATGTGCTGGAAGGGCACGGTGTATTTAAGATCGGCGACGAAGAGCGCGAGTTGGGCGCAGGGGAAATCGCGCTGGCGCCCGCCGGTGCGAATCATGGGGTTTTCAATCGCAGTCGGCAACGCCTCGTCACGCTGGTTTTTGTCGCACCAAAACCTCATCACTAGTTGTCCATGACTGACGAAGAAAAAGAAGTGGCCAAAGCCAATGAAAGCTTTTACAGCGCTTTCGAAGGTCTCGACATCAAACAAATGGAGTCGGTGTGGGCAAAGGACGCCGATATTCAGTGCGGTCATCCTGGCTGGCGTATCCTACGGGGTTGGAATCCGGTGATGGAGAGCTGGCGGCGGATCTTCGAGAACACCCCCGCCATTCGTTTCATGTTGACCGACGTGTTGATCGAGGTGCACGACGACTTGGCTTGGGTCACGTTATATGAAAATCTCAACAGCTCGCTGGAAGGTCAAAACGTCGCTGCGACGATTCTCACCACGAATATTTTTCGCAAGGGCTCCGACGGCTGGCGCATGGTCCATCACCATGGTTCATCCGTCGCGCAGCCGACAACCGCCGACGAGCCCACCACGGTGCACTGACGGCGCACCTCGGGTTCAAAAGCGATGCAGACGCTCCAGGGAAAAGTCGCGCTCGTGACCGGAGCCGGACGAGGCATTGGCAAGGCGATCGCGATTGTCCTTGGCGGCGCCGGTTACCGCGTCATTCTCGCGGCGCGCAGCTCCGAGCAGCTCGAAGAAGTTCGGCGCGAGATCGAGAGGCGCAATGGCGATGCGGCCGCTGTGCCGTGCGATCTTATCCACGATGACGAGATTGATAAACTCGTTAGTCAAAGTGCGCAGTATTTTGGCCCAATCGATATTCTCGTTAATAACGCCGGTTGGGGGAAAAGGGCTTCAGTCTTGAAAGCCAAGATCGAAGATTGGGATCAAACCTTTCGCGTTAATTTGCGCGCGCCGATGCGGCTGGCGCAGAGTCTCTTGCCGGCGATGATCGAGAAGGGCGAAGGCGCGGTAATCAACATCGGCTCGGTGTCCGGAAAGAGCGGCGAAGCGAACGGCGCGGCGTACTCGGCGTCGAAGTTTGGATTGATCGGCTTCACTCAATCGCTTTATGAGGAAGTGCGTGAGCACGGCATCAAAGTATCGGTGATCCTGCCCGGTTTCGTCGACACACCGTTGATACCGCCCAACCGTCAGCTGGATCGGAGCAAGATGATTCAGGCCGATGATATCGCCCAAACGGTGCTTTACGTGCTCACTTCGCCGGCCACCTGTTGTCCGGTGGAAATCACCGTGCGGCCGCAGCGAACGCCGTATCGATAGATCTCACGAACAGATTTGCTGGAGGAAGGGAAGCTCGACGTCTTCCAGGCTTGTCACGACAGCGTCCGCTTCGCTGAGCAATTCCGCCGGATGTGAGTTGGTGACCGCTAAGCACTTCATACCGGCGCGTCGCGCGCTGCGGATGCCTTCTTTGGAATCTTCGATCACGACGCAGTCGGCGGGTTCGATCCGCGGGCTGGCGCCGGCGTTGAGCTTCGCCAAGACCTTCAAACAAATTTCCGGCTCGGGTTTGCCGTGCTCGACGTCTTCCGCGCTAACAATCGCTTGAAAGTAATTTAGTAATCCCGCGGTTGTGAGGATTGTCACGATCTCGCGGCGCAAAGCCCCGGAAGCGACGCCGAGAGGGACAACTGGGGCCAGGCCGTATACCAAGGTTTTGACTCCTGGAAAAATTACCGCGTGATCGCATATGGTCTGCTGGTAATAAGCTGCCTTACGGTCGATTAGTTCGGCCAACTCCGGGTCCGTCAATGGGCGATTGTTATCTCGGAATCCGGCCATAAATGCACCGCGATCGTCGAAGCCAAGGTAACGCTCGTAATAGGCTTCTTCGGTGAGCGTGATACCCTCCTCGCCGAGGACCTTTTGAAACAGCTGAAAATGGATCGGCTCATCGTCGACGATGATACCATTGAAATCGAAAATCACAGCGCGAAGCATCATGTTATGATTGCAGAAATCGTCTTTTACTTCAACTGAATATGCGCTAAAAAGAAAAGTATGCCATCAGACCACGATCAACATCACCACAGCCATGGCCATGGTCACATCGAGTTTCGCTTTTGCCCGCGCTGCGGCGGCGAATTGGCACATCGAATAGTAAAGTCGACCGAGCCCAAACGCCTGGTTTGCCAAACTTGCTCGTTTATTTTTTACCAGGATCCTAAAGTCGTCGCCGGAACGTTGTTTATGCTCGACGGCGGTATCGTGCTGTTGAAACGCGGCGTCGAACCCGCTCTCGGCAAATGGGTTTTTCCCGGCGGCTACGTCGACCGCGGCGAGAGCGTGCAGGACGCCGCGGTGCGCGAAACGAAAGAGGAGTCACAGCTCGAAGTAAAACTGGGGCCGCTTCTCAATGTGTATTCCTATCCGCGGTCACCTAACGTGATTGTGGTTTATACGGCCGAAGTGGTTGGCGGCGAGCTGGCG
>WNGI01000743.1_pt1 | contig 46686 bp, 31 predicted proteins | sample 5400621 | NCBI WGS metagenome assembly WNGI01 (sample SAMN13153374, study PRJNA577476) | soil metagenome | isolation source: 20 cm soil or saprolite under Garry oak tree replicate 1 | place: USA:California | collected 2016-06-15 | reverse complement strand
AGTCCCGCTCGTTCAGCTCGGTGCCGATGGCATCGAGATCGTCCTCGCCGCGCGCTGCCCTGATCAGACGGTCCTCGATCGCCTGCGCCTCCTTGGACCAGGTCTGATAGGCCTGCGTGAATGTGAGCTCGCGGACGATCGCAGCGCGCGCGTGGGACAGCGTCTTCTTTCGTCCGAGAAGAGACAGGTCCATTGGATGCAGCGTCATCTCGAATCCGTCGCCGACGAGGTCCGCCAGCTCAACGGGCACAAGCGCGCGGACCGTCTCGCCGCCGAGAACGGCAAGCACCTTTCCCGGCAGCTCGTAGGCCCAGTGCGCACGCTTGCGGATCACGTTGATGCCCGCGCGGTCGAGCGCTCCAGCGAGGTCTCGAACGACGGTGTCGTACCCGCCGGGCTTCACAGCGATCGGGACGTGCGCGGCTTCCCAGCGCCGCAAGAGGGCGCGGATCTGGCCGAGCGGCGCGACGACCATCATCCAAACGAGTACGACGAAGAGCGCGAGCGAATTCGGATAACCGCGGAGGACGGTCGTCGCGAGCGCGCGTCCCCTCGGGCGCTTCGCCTCGTCCGGTAGGCGCGCCGAAAGAGCGCCGTTGACGAGCGGAAGGACGATCGCGAGGACCAGCATCGCGAGGCGCACCCACGGGCTCGCCCAATCCGGAACGGTGAAGAAGCCCAGCAGGAATGTCGCAAACGAGGGGAAGGCGATGCCGGCGAGGACGATCGGCCAGAGGAGCGCGGTCAGCGCCATGCCCGAGAGGTACAGCTGCCGATCCTGTGGGACGCGGCCGAAGAGGACGATCGTCGCCCAGTTGAACGCGATCGTGAGAACGCGGCCGAGCTGCCGCCCGATGAACGCGAAAAGGAATCCGATCTCGAGCATCAGGTGTTGACGATCCCAGGCTGGCGTTGCCGCTGACGCGGCCGAACCGCCTGTTGCGGTTGTGTCTTCTGCGGCATCACGCGATCTAGAGCAGGGACCATGCCCTCCTGCGCTCGGGCTGGCGGTCGGTCGAGCGCTCGTCCAGGCGACACGGGCGTTGCGCACCTATTCAAGGTGCCTCCCTAGCATCGCGCGGGTTCATGGAGATCGGCGAGAAGCTTGACGTGCCCACGCGCTCGGCGTGGCGTGCGTGGCTCAACCGCAATCACACGCGGAAGAAGGAGATCTGGGTCGTCCTTCACGCGAAGGCAAGCGGGAAGCCGTCGTTGGCGTACAACGACGCGGTCGACGAGGCGCTCTGCTTCGGCTGGATCGACAGCATCGTGAAGAAGGTCGGCGTGCACTCGCGGGCGCAGCGTTTCACACCGCGCCGCGAGGGCTCGCCGCTCTCCGAGATGAACAAGGCCCGCGCGCGCCGGCTCGTGGGGGAAGGGCGCATGACCGCTGCCGGCCGAGTAGCGCTCGGTTCGGCCCTGCGCCGCGAGCGGCTCGTCGTCGCGCCCGATGTCCGGCGGGCGCTCCGCGCCGAGCCCGGCGCGTGGGCACGCTTCGAAAAGCTCCCCACCGCGTACAAGCGGATCCGACTCGGCTTCATCGAGGGAGCGCGCGGCAGGCCCGACGTATTCGCCACACGCCTTCGCTACTTCGTGCGGATGACGGCGCAGGCAAAGCGCTACGGCATGGTGCGCGAGTAGTCCGCTAGCGCGGAGCCACCGCGACCCGGAGGCCGAACGCGATGAGTACGACGCCCGTCACCGCCTCGATGGCTCGTCGAAGGGCGCTCCGCCGAAGCACATCGCCGGCGCGCGCGACCGCGAACGCGTACCCGGTCAGCCAGGTGAGGGTCATCAAGCAAAAGAGAATCCCGAGCGCGAAGAGCGGCAGGAACGGCGGCGCATCGTCCGAGACGAACTGGGGGAGCAGGCTCGGGAAGAACACGGCCATCTTGGGATTGGTGAGGTTGCTCAGAACGCCCTGCCGAAGAGCGTTCGTCGTCCGCACTCTCGGGAACGCGGCGTCCACGGTCTCGTGAGCCGGGCGGCCGCGGTACGCGGACCAGAGCGACTGTCCGCCCAGATAGATGAGGTACGCCGCGCCTGCGAGCTTCAGCGCGGCGAATGCCGGTTCCGCCGCGACCAGAAGCGCGGAGACCCCCACGCTCGTCGCGAGTGACCACGTTGCCTGGCCGAGCGCCACGCCGACCGCGGTCGCGATTCCGGCCGGTCTTCCGCCGACGAGGGTGTTGCGGATGGTGAGAGCCGTGTCCGGTCCGGGTGTGACGATCACCACGATCGCGAGCGCAACGAAACCGGCGAGGTCGGTCATCGGCCCTAGTCTGAGGCGCGGTGGCTCATCCGCGCGTCCAGCCGATCCACACCGGTCACTACACGATGCCCGCCGACGGTGATCGTTTTCCCGGTGAACGTGTCGTCGTCACGGCGTTCGTGATCGAGCACGCTCGCGGGGTTTTCCTCTTCGACACCGGGTTCTCGCCGGAGCCGAGGAAGATGGTCGATCTCTACCAACCGGTCTACATGCGGCCGATCGACGAGGCGCTCCGCGCCGCCGGTCACGGCATCACCGATGTGAAGCTGATCGCCAACTGCCATTTCCACGCCGACCACGCGGGCGGCAATCGCCACTTCACGAGGACGCCGATCTTCGTTCAGAAACGCGAGCTGGCGCACGCGCGCCAGCAGAGCGACTACACGCATCTCCCTCACGTGGCGGACTTCCCCGGGGCCGCGCTCGAGGAGATCGACGGAGACGCCGAGCCGTGGCCGGGCATCCACATCGTCCCCACCCCCGGACATTCGCCCGGCCATCAATCGGTGGTCGTCGATACGAAGGAAGGCCGCGTCGTCCTCGCCGGACAGGCCCTGAGCTTCTCGTCGGACTACGCGCGCCATCAGTACTCGCACGAGCTCGCGCTCGCGGGCGAGCAGCACGCCGCCTACCCGGATTGGATCGCGCGATTCCACGAGTTCGATCCGGTCCGCGTGCACTTCGCTCACGATCGGGCGATCTGGCAACGGGACGTGGCCGAGTCCATCCGGTAATGCTTCGTCGCACGAGGTCATTCGAATGACCGAGCTGCGCGGTGTCATCTTGGACATGGACGGCGTACTCGTGAACTCCGAGGCCTTCATCGCGGACGCGGCGACCCGGATGTTCGCGGAGAAGGGATACCGCGTCCGAGCCGAAGAGTTCTGGCCGTTCATCGGGACCGGCGAGGATCGGTTCATCGGGGGTGTTGCCGAGCGCCGTGGTATCCCGCTGGATCCGGCCCGCGACAAAGCTCGTACCTACGAGATCTATCTCGAGCTCATCCGCGGAAAGCTCCAGCCGCTCCCCGGCGTTCAGAAGTTCGTTGAGACCTGTCGCGCGAGGAACCTGGTGATCGCGGTCGCCTCGGGCGCAGATGCGGTGAAGGTCGAGGGCAATCTGCGCGAGGTCGGTCTCTCTCCGAACCTCTTCGCCGCGATCGTCGACGGGACGCAGGTCGTTCGAAAGAAGCCCGCACCGGACATCTTCCTCGAGGCGTGCCGGCGACTCGCCCTTCGGCCGGCGACCTGCCTGGTGGTCGAAGACGCGGTCGCCGGCGTCACAGCGGCCAAGGCCGCGGGCGCGCGGTGCCTCGCCCTCACGACGTCGTTCGACGCGGCGCAGCTGGCCTTGGCTGACTGGATCGCCCCTGATCTATCCGGGGTTCCTGCGGAAGCACTCGATTGGTGAGGGACCCGAAAGCGCCTTAGATTGGCCGGAAATGGCCAAATCCCCGGAGGATCGGTCCAGGCTCCCGCTCCTCTTCTACGCCGACGGGTACAAGTTCCCGGACGTCTATCACACGACGAGATTCCTCGCGCCCGATGCGATCATCGCCCTGGAGGACGTCGAGGAGCTCGTGATCGTGACGAGCTCGCTCGAGGAAGGCCGCGCGCGGAAGGAATCGCGCGCGACGACGATCGTCAACATGAACGAGTACGGCGCGCAGGAGCTCTCCGGGCGCGGCGTCTCCGGCACCGAGTTCTGGGCGACGATCATGAAGCGCTTCCTCGACGAGCGCGGCCTCCGGCGCGTCGCGGTCCCGCCGTATTTTCCGCTCGCCGAGGCCGACAGGCTGCGTGAGATGGGCGTCGAGCTCGTCGTCGCGATGGAAATGCGGGAGCGCCGTCGCGTCAAGCGACCCGACGAGGTCGAGGCGATCGAAGCGGCGCAGCGCGCGACCGAGGATGCGTGGCGCGAAGGCGTCGATGCGATCCGCCGCGCGAAAGCGCGTGCCGATCGGACGCTCGAGCTCGACGGGCGGGTGTTCACGGCCGAACGGCTGCGCGCGATCGTCGAGTCGGCGCTTCTCGAGCGCGGGTACGCGTCCGACGGGGCGATCTGCGCGCCCGGTCCGCAGGCCGCCGATCCACACCAGATCGGTACCGGCCCGCTCCACGCGGGCGAGCCGATCGTCATGGACATCTTCCCGCAGCACAAGCAGACCCGGTATTGGGCGGACATGACGCGCACCGTCTCGAAGGGCGAGCCGCCCGCGGAGATCCGGAAGATCTATGACGTCGTCCGTCGGGCTCAGGACGCCGGCATCAAGGCGCTCCGTCCAGGCGTGAGCGGACGCGAGGTCCACGAGCTCGTCGAAGACATCATCTGGCAGGCCGGCTACGACACGATGCGTCCCGGACAGAAGAAGGACCCGTCGGATCCGACGCCCCGCGGGTTCATCCATTCGACCGGTCACGGTGTCGGGCTCGAGATCCACGAGGCGCCCGCGATCTCGCGATCGGGCACGGCCCCGCTTCTCGTAGGCGACGTGGTCACGATCGAGCCCGGCGTCTACGACCCCGTCATCGGTGGCGTGCGTCTCGAGGACATGCTCGTCATCACCGAGGGCGGTGCACGCAATCTCACCCAGGCACCGCGCGAGCTCGTCGTTTAAAACCTGGAAGCTCTCCTCTTCGGCGCCGGCGCGGCCGTCGTCTGGGGTTTCGCCGACTATGCCGCAGGCATCTGCGCGCGCCGCGTGGGCGCGGTCCGCACGGCATTCGCGATGCAGTCGACCGGTCTCGTCTCGTTCGCGGCCGTGATGTGGATCCTGGGCCGGTGGCCCGCGTTCGAGCCCGGCATGGTGCCGTACGCGATCGCCCTTGGACTGACCGGAGTGATCGCGGTGGCCGCGCTGTACCGCGGTCTGGCGCTCGGCCCGGTCGCCGTGGTGGCGCCCGTCGTGGCCTCGTATGTCGTGATCACCGTCATCCTCGTGGTGATCTTCCTCGGTGAGCGGCTCACGCTCGCGCAGATCCTCGCCGCGTCCCTCGTGTTCGTCGGCGTGGTGCTCACATCGACCGACGCGCGCGAGCTTCGAGTGACCCTGGGGCGTCCCGTGCCCGGCGTGCGCATCGGTCTCGTCGCGACGGTCGGGTTCGGTCTGTGGAGCGCGATCTTCGCGATCGCCACCCGCCAATACTCATGGATCGCGATGGTGCTGCTGCTGCGGGCGACGAGCTTCGTCTTCATCGGTGCGTTTGTGGCCTCACGCCACATCGACCTGCGCGTGTTTCGGGAGCGCATCGTTCTCGCTCTTGGCACCACGGTGGGAATCCTGGACACGCTCGCCAACGGTCTGTTCGCGCGCGGCATCGAGTCCGGCTACGCGTCGCTCGCGGCGACGGGCACGGGCATGTATCCGATCGTGCCTGCCGTGCTCGGCATGCTCGCCCTCGGCGAGCGCATCGCGCCGAATCAGATCGTGGGGATCGTCGTTCTGGTGATCGGACTCGCGACGCTCGGGGCGGTCAGCTAAGCGGCGAGCAGCAGCTCCGGCGCCGCGCTCGAACGCGCGACCTTCGTTCTCAGATAAGCGACTGCGGCATCGAGCTGCGGGTCGCCCTGCGCGCCGGTCGGCTGATCCACGACCTGGTCGGGGACGATGCCCTTACCCGGCCCGTTCAGGTCGGCGCCGGTCTTCGCGTCCTGGATCTTGGTGATGGTGACGAGCAGAAGGCCGCCATCGGGCAGGTCGCGCGGCTGTCCCGTGCCGACGCAGCCCGCGGTCTGCGTGCCCATGACGAACCCAGCGCCGTTCGCGCGGATGCCCGCGGCGATAATTTCGGCGCCCGACGCTGAGTTCTTGTCCACGAGGACCACGAGCGGCTTGGGATTGTCGATGTAGAAGCGGCGGTTCACGTCGAGGGGCGTGCGGTTCCCGTCGCGGCCGGTCTGGTACACGAGGGTGCCCTGACGGACGAAGATGCTCGCGATGTCGACGGCGGCCGAGAGGTCTCCACCGGGATCGCCTCGAAGGTCCAGGACGAGGCCTCCAGCGCCACTCGCGTTTAGGCGCTTGACGGCGTTGGACACCTCATCGGACACCGCGCCGACGAGCTGCGGGACCTTGATGCGTCCGATGTTCCCGTCGATGAGGCTGTCGGTCTCGAGCGGGACCGAAAAGCGCGCGCGGTTGAGCGTGAACGAAAGCGCGTCCTGGCCACGCAGGATCCCGATGGTGACGGGGCTGCCCTCGGGCCCTTTCACCTTGTTCGCGACCTCGTCCGTCTGGAGGTTGGTCACATCGGTCCCGTCGACGGTCACGATCTTGTCGCCGTTTCTGATGCCCGCGCGCTCGGCCGGCGTCCCGGGGATCACATTGACCACCTCGATCGGCGCGTCCGTGCTGGGTTTGTTGATGGTCACGCCGATGCCCGACACCGGCGGCTGGGGCTGATTGAAGTTCTTGGCCCGGGTTGGGTCGAGGTAATAGGTGTGGCACTCGTTCATCGACTTCGCCATGCCGTCGACGGCCGCGCGCTCGAGGAGTGTTTTGTTGGCGTTTGGCGTCGCCGCGGCGATGGCGTCGAGCCGGTCGGAGAATTTCGAGAAGTCGGACCACGTGCTGCCCGTGAGGTTCAGGCTCGATGACGGAAGGGCAGTGTCGGTGGCGCCTTCCTTCTTCGCCTCGGTGACGACGCCGTCCAAGGCGCCGGTGATCAGCGTCGTCGACGTCGGCTTGTCGACGTGACGCTCGATGAGCACCTGGTAGGCGGCCTCCGCCGTCTTGTACGAGGTGTTCGACGGGAGGAGCTCGCGCTGCAGCTCAGCGGGGACGAGCGAACAAGCGGCCGCGATGAACGCGACGAGCGGCAGAAGCGTACGGAGACGGATCAACCAGTACCTGTCGAGAAGTCTACGGGTCGCCTGCGTCAGCAGTTCAGGCGACTTCGCTCGTTAAGAGCTTTCTTAAGCGACCAAGCGCTCGGAACTGGAGCGCGCGGATCGCGCCTTCATTCTTTCCGAGGACCTGCGCGACTTGCCGGCTCGACATGTTCTCGACGAAGCGAAGGACGATGACCTCTTGCTGCTCTGCCGTGAGGTGCTTCACCGCGCCGCGCAATGCGTCTACCGCCTCGCCGTGCACCGCGCGCTCGTGCGCTGTCGGTCCGTCTTCGGCGACGCCGTACGCGTTATCCAGGTCGACCATCGGGCGTTCGCGGCGGCGACGGTCGGTGACGGCGTTGCGCGCGATCGTGTAGAGCCAGGCGAGGAACGACTTCCCCTGCCAGCGATAGCGATGAATGTTCGCGAAGGCTCGTGTGAACACTTCGCTCGCGAGGTCCTCGGCGTCGGAGGGTTCCCGCACGCGATACAGGAGGTAGCGATACACGGAATCGACGTGGCGGTCGTAGAGCTCCGCGAACGCTCCTCGATCGCCTGCCTTCGCGCGGGCAATGACGTCCGGAACCGGTCCGGCGACCTCGAGTTGGAGCGCGGTGACCTTGGCGACGCCTGACCTCAAGCCGTCGTCACTTCCCTTCCTCACGTGCGCCACGGGACCATATCGGCCCACGGCCCTGTTCGCCAATGACCCATGGGTACCAAAATCGTCCCAGGGGTACTGGCCGAGGCGGCCGGCGCCTCAGAAGATACGCGCAGCCTTATCGCTCGCTTGTTCGATCGCCCGACGTGTGGTTGAGCGTCACGTTCTTGTGGCTCGATCAGCCCCCGGCGATCTTTTGCTTGAGGACCTCGATCGCTTTGTCGACCGCGGTTGCGTCATCCGCGGGGACATCCGGCACGATGCCGACGTTGTTGTACTTCGTCCCCGTGACCGCCCCGACATACTCCTGCGATACGACCGCGAGCAGACCACCGTCGGGATAGGTGACGCTGAAGAACGCGCCGACGCAGCCCGTGCTCTTCTGGCCAACGATGGTCGCGCGCTTGTTCTCTTTAAGGGCCGCCGTGAGGACCTCGGGGGCAGAGCCACCCCGATCGTTCAGGATGATCGCGATCGGCAGTTGATATGCGTCCGGCAAGCGCAAGTCCTTTATGGCGGTCGAAGACCCGCCGTTGCCGTTCTTCAGCATCGTGGTCAGCATCGGCTCCCCGTTCAAGAACCAGCTCGCCATCGTGTCCGTCGGCCCGATACCGCCGACGTTGCCGCGCAGATCGAAGAGCCACGCCCGGGCGCCACCTGCCACGCTCTTGTCGAGCATCGCGCGGACCGTGTCGCCGATCTTGTAGTTGCTCTGCGACGTGAAGTCGTGCCAGGTGATGTATGCGATCCCGCCCGGCAGCATCTTGCCCGTCAGACCCGCTTGGTCGGGTCCTCCGAGTGACGCACCGGTCGAGGGGATCTGCGCACCCGTGCCTGTTGATCGGACCGGTCGTGACGTGAAGCCGGCGCCCTGCGCATTGACGTAGTAGGTGTGACAGTCCGGCGATGCGCCGATCATCCCCGCGATCGCGACATCCGCGAGTCGGCTCGGGCTGATCTGCCTGTTTCGCGACGCGAACGCGGCGGTCGCGTCGGCGAACTTGTTGAAGTCGCCGATCACCGATTCGGTTACGTCCTGCAGGTCGAGCGAGGCGAAGTCCTCGCTGCCTCCGGTCTTCTTCGCCTCGGCCTTCAGGCCGTCTATGGCCGACTCGAGGACCTTCTTGCTCGAGACGTTGTGAACATCGCTCGAGAGGAGATCGCTGTACGTGATATCCAGCCGGCCACGCTTGATGTCGGGCGTAGCGGTGGGTGAGGAATTTGTCCCTGTCGACTCCACGTTGCAGGAGATGACCAGAAGGGCAAGGACCGCCACCAATCCAAAACGCCGGACCACACCGAAAAGGATAGGGGCCGTTAGTCGGCGGGAGTGCTCACCTTCGCGGACGCATGCTGAGCGCGCCACTCCGCGGGCGAGGCGCAGAAGCCCTCGTAGTCGATGTAATCGGTGATCGTCGGATGCTCGCCGCACATCGGGCAATCCGGATCGCGGCGCAGACGCACCTCGCGGAAGCTGCCCTCGAGCGCGTCGTACAGGAGATAACGTCCCACGAGCGGCTCGCCGATCCCGAGGAGCAGCTTGATGGCCTCCGTCGCCTGGATGGTTCCGATGACCCCGGGCAGCACACCGAGGACACCCGCCTCGGCGCATGACGGTGCGAGCTCCGCCGGCGGCGGCTCGGGGAAGAGGCAGCGGTAGCACGGACCCTCAAACGGCTTGAAGACGGTGACCTGTCCTTCGAAGCGGAAGATCGATCCGTGCACGACTGGTATGCGGTGCTTCACCGATGCGTCATTCAGGAGGTACCGAGTGGGGAAGTTGTCGGCGCCGTCGATCACGAGGTCGTAGCCCTCGATGATCCGGTCGATGTTCGCGGCGGAGAGACGCTCCTCGTAGCCGACGATCTTCACGTCCGGGTTCAGCGCCTCGAGCGTGCGCTTCGCCGATGAGACCTTCGACTCGCCGATGCGGTCGGTCGTATGCAGGATCTGTCGCTGCAAATTGGTGAGGTCGACGACATCGGAGTCGACGATGCCAAGGGTGCCGACGCCGGCGGACGCCAGGTAATACGCGGCCGGCGATCCGAGTCCACCCGCGCCGATGAGCAGCACTTTGCTATTCAGGAGCTTCTGCTGGCCGGCCTCGCCGACTTCGGGGATCAGGAGATGCCGCGAGTAACGCTGCGCTTGAACAGGCGTGAGGCTCGCCGGCGTCGTCCACGGCTTGCCCGCATCCTTCCAGCGGTTGAATCCTCCGGCCATCGAGATCACGTTTTGGTAGCCGAGCTTCTGCAGGATGTCCGCGGCCATGGCGGAGCGCACACCACCGGCGCAGTAGAGGACGGTCGTCTTCTCTTTTTCGGGAAGGCGATCTTCAGCCCACTGTTCGAGGTAGCTCTTTGGCACGTGGACCGCGCCCGGGATGTGGCCGGCGTTCCACTCGTCCTTCTCGCGAACGTCGCCGAGCTGGATCTCGCCCGTGCGGATCAGCTCCTCGACCTTCTCGGGCGTGGCCTCGGTGATGCGCTTTTTGATGTCGGCGAAGTAGTCGCGATATGTCGGCATTCGAGCTCCCTCGTGGTCAATGCTAAACCGACTCAGTCAGTCGGAAATTCCCGGTATGCTCGGATTCCCCGGTGGAGACGCTGTCTTTCGACCTGCTCCAGTTCCTGTATCACCTGGCGCTTGCGGTCCTCGTCGGTGGGTCGCTCGTGCTCGGGACCGCGGCGGCGCCCGCGCTTTTCGCGTCGTCACGCTCCCGAGCCGATGCCGGGACCTTGTTCGGGAGCATCCTCGCGCGCTTCGACGGCCTCGCCGTCTTCTCGGTGATCGTTCTCGTTATCACGAGCGTGCTCAAGGCCGTCGGCTTCGAGGAGCTGCCCCAGAGCTCGCCGGCGCGGATCGAGTTCGCACGCCTGCATCAAGGGTCGCGTCGCGCGATGTCGGTCGCCGTTGGTGCCGGCCTCGTCGCGCTGTTCCTCTCCTGATGGCGCGCACCGTCACGCTCTCACGCGAGGTCGAGCGGGTCCTCGCCCGACACCGCGAAAAGGTCGGCGCACGCCATACCGTCCGTACCGCCGACGCCCTCGTACGGATGGTCGACGATCTCGGCTTCTGCTTCGCGTTCACCAGCGAGTCCGCCTATCCCGTCCCCGCCGCATTCGACCACCTCGACACTCGAAGCGATGGCCGCAAGTGGGAGTGGATGTGGGGATGGAAGGACGAGCTCGCCGCGAACAAGCGCGTCTATTACGGAAAGCTTCTTGTCAAGAAGCCGACGTTCGTATCGATGAAGATGCTGCCCATCTTCTACGCGACATTTGGTCGTGCCGGCGATGCCGATGACCATCTCGAGGACGTGCGCGCCGGCCGACTGTCCGAGATCGCGCGCCGGGTCATCGAGTTCCTCGCCGTGAACGGGGAGACGCAGACCAAACGGATGCGGTCGGCGCTCGGCATCACGTCGCAGGAGGGCAAATCCGATTACGCGAAGGCGATCGAAGAGCTCCAGCGGCTCATGTACGTCGCGCGCGTGCGCGCGGTCGGCGAAGGGCGCGAGGACTACAACTACACGTACGACCTCTTCGTGCACCGCTATCCCGAAACGGTGCGTGCCGCGGAGCGAGCCTCGTCAGCCGACGCCATGAGCACGCTGCTCACGCATCTCCTCGCTCTTTCCGGCGGCGTCACCGAGCGTCAGGTCACGAAGCTGTTCGACTGGAGCGAGGATCGCGTCGCGCATGTTGCGCGTCGACTCGAGATGAAAAAAGCACTCGTCCGCGCGGACGGCTTGCTCGTTCTTCCGACGTTAGGATAGGCCGGCCCCGTGGATATTCATCAGCTCCGGTCGTGGATCTTCGAGCTGTACGAGCCTCTCGAGAACGAGCGCCAATACATCGTCTACGACGAGCAACGCGGGAACCTGCTCATCGACGCTCCGCCATTCAGCGAGCGCGCGCTTCGGCTCGTGCGCGGCGCAGGTCCCGCCTCATTGCTTGTCGCGACGAATGCCGCTCGCGCCGCCGACGCAGCCAAGTACCGACAGGCGCTCGGTCTTCAGGTGGCGGTGCACGCCGACGATGCTGATCGCGTGCCGGGCGGCGCCGATCTCGTTCTCGGAGACGACGAGCTCGTCCGACCGGATGCCCGTGCGATCCGCGTGGCTGCGAACGGCGAAGGCGCGACGGTCCTCCTGCTGCACAAGGCGGGAGGCGTGCTGGTTTGTGGCGACCTCGACCTCGCGAGCGACGCCGCGCGAACGCTCCTTCCTCTCAACTTCTCGGTCGTTCTGTCCGCGCGGCGCTCCCCCATGTGGAACGCGGGAAAGGACAACCTTCTCGCGCTGCAGGACGAGCTCCCGAAGCCGCGCAAGCAGTTCGGCATCCTCCTGCAGGCGCCCTGGGATCGGGCATACAAAGGCCGTCTCGAGGACAAGCTCGTGCCGCACGACCCCATCGTCCCGCGGGAGGTCACCGCCCCACGCGAAGCGGCGATGGGTCCAGAGACGCTCGTCGTCGCGACCGCGGCACGCGAGTTGGTCGAGCGACCTCGAAGGCCCGTAGGTTCAGCACGCGCATCGGCCGCCGGAGAGAGTGAGGGGGTGCGGGGGCCAGCTGCCGCGGTAAAGGGCGCGAAGCGCCCAAAGAGCTTTGCCGAAGACTGGAACGCGCGCGGCAGCCCGCGTCCGCCGACCACCATCGCGAACCCGGAGACGGATATCCAGCCGCCACCACCCGTGGTGACGCCACGCTCGATCGGCGATCGGTACCGCCGGCTTTCGGTCGAGGAGCTCGCGGGCGTGCCGTACGTCGATTACATCTGGGGCGGTGTCGATCTCTCGCCCGATGGAAGCGAGGCCGCGTTCTCCTGGAATCGCTCCGGGACGTTCGAGATCTACAGCGTGCCGCTCCAGGGCGAGCAGATCTTCCAGCTGACCGACGCGAAGGAGCGATCGGTCTGGCCTCGGTGGTCGGCCGACGCGCGGCAGCTCGCGTTCCTGCGCGACCGCGGCGGCGACGAGCGATTCGATGTCTGGCTCGTCGACCGCGACGGCGAGCGCGAGCGGAATCTCACGAACGAGCCGGGGGTGATGCATCGCGACATCGCGTGGTCTCCCGACGGCACGCCGGAGGCAAGGCCTTCGCGATCCACGTGATCGACGTCGGAACTGGAGCGAAGCGCGCGCTCACCGACGGTGCCCGCGACGACATGCAGCCGCGATGGTCGCCGGACGGAACGCTGCTGGTGTTCTGGTCGCGCCGCGAGACGACGCGGACGAATGCCGACCTGTACGTCGTCGCTTCGACTGGCGGCGACACGACCAGGCTCGAGACACGCGACGGCAAGGATGGCGAGTCGATCGACCCACAGTGGTCGCCCGACGGAACGCGCATCTCGTTCACCACCGACACGCGCGGACGGCAGGAGATCGCCCTCGCGAGCTACGCCGAACGCGAGGTCAGGCGCATCGAGCACATGACCGACAGCATCCACGACGAGTACGGGGCGGTGTGGCGCCCGGACGGACGCGCGCTCGCGTATCTCCACAACGAGGATGCGGCGGTCTCGCTTCGCCGGGTGTTCGCGGTGTCCCACGCGGACCACGCGGTGTCGGACATCCCCGGCATGCACGCGGCGCCCGACATCGGCCCCGACAGCGACACGACCGCATTCCTCTTCTCGAGCGCCTCGCGTCCGTGGGACGTCTTCGTGACGCGAGAGCGGGCGACCGAGGCGCGCGCGCTCACGCGCTCGCTTCCGGCCACCATCGATCCCGCCACGCTCGTCGAGCCCTCGCACATTCGGTATCCGAGCGCCGGCGGTGATGAGGTGCCCGCGCTCCTCTTTCTTCCGTACGCGGAAGCCCTGCGGGGCGAGAAGATACCGCCCGCGATCATCAACATCCACGGCGGCCCCACGTCGCAGCACCACCGCGAGTGGAATGTGGCCACCCAGGTCTTCGTCAACGCCGGCTTTGTGGTGCTCGAACCCAACCCGCGCGGGTCCACCGGGTACGGCAAGGCGTGGCGCGAAGCGAACCGCCACGACTGGGGCGGCGAAGATCTCGAGGACATCGAGCGCGGCGCGGCCTGGCTCGGCGATCAGAAGCTTGCCGACCCGGCGCGGATCGGCGTCTACGGAGGCAGCTACGGGGGCTACCTCACGCTCATGTCGCTCGCGCTGCGCCCCGATCGCTTCGCGGCCGGTGTCTCGGCGGTCGGGATCGTCTCGTGGAAGACGATGGCCGAGACGACGCGCGGCGACCTGCGCGATTACCTCCTACGCGAGTTCGGCGACCCGATCGAGGACGCGGAGCTCTACCGAGAGCGCTCGCCGCTGACACATGCGTCCAAGATCCGCGCGCCGCTCCTCATCCTCCAAGGGGAGAACGATCCGCGCGTGCCGCGTACCGAAGCCGAGCAGGTTGTGAAGGCGCTGCGCGACGGCGGTAAGACGCACGAGTACCACGTGTACCCCGGCGAGGGGCACGGCTTCCGAGTGACCGAGAATCGCATCGACTCTCTACGTCGCGCCCTCGACTGGTTCGAACGGCACCTGCGGCAGGCTTGACCGCGGACGCGATCGTCGTCGGCTCCGGCCCGAACGGACTATCGGCCGCTATCGAGCTCGCGCGCGGCGGCCACTCGGTCACGGTCTACGAGGCGAACGACACGATCGGCGGTGGATGCCGCTCCGCCGAGCTGACTCTTCCCGGATTCGTGCACGATGTCTGCTCGGCATTCCATCCGCTCGCCGCCGCATCGCCGTTCTTTCGCGCGCTGGACCTATCTCGCGAAGGACTCGACTGGATCGAGCCTCCCGCGGCGCTCGCGCACCCGCTCGACGACGGCACGGCCGTCCTTCTCGAGCGCTCGATCGACGCGACGGCGGCGAACCTCGGGGGCGACGCGCGAGCCTATCGAAGACTGGTCGCCCCCCTCGTGCCGGAGTGGGACGATCTCGCCGCGGACGCGCTTGGACCGCTCATCCGCATACCGCGGCATCCGTTCGTCATGGCGCGGCTCGGGTTGCCCGGCGCGCTCCCGGTGCGCCTCCTTGCACGCATCGCGTTCAGCGGCGTGCGGGCGCGGGCGCTCTTCGCCGGCCTTGCGGCGCACTCGGTGCTGCCCCTCGATGCTCCGCTCACCGCGTCCTTCGCCCTCATGTTCGCTGTGGCGACGCACGTCGCGAACTGGCCATTGCCGCGTGGCGGATCGCAGCGCATCGCCGACGCGCTCGCGGCCCGCCTGCGGTCGCTTGGCGGCACGATCGAGACCGGCCGACGCGTGCGCACCCTCGATGAGCTCGGCGCGGCGCGCGCGTACCTCTGCGACGTGACTCCCCGACAGCTCGAAGCGATGGCGGGCACCCGCCTGTCAGACGGTTATCGCGCGAAGCTCCGTTCCTTCCGTTACGGGCCGGGCGTCTTCAAGCTCGATTACGCGATCGATGGTCCGATACCGTGGCGGGCGAAAGAGTGCCTTCGCGCCGGCACCGTGCATCTCGGTGGCACGCTCGATGAGATCGCGGAGGGCGAGGCGCAGATCGCGCGCGGGACACCGGCCGAGCGTCCGTTCATCCTCGTCGGACAGCAGAGCCTCTTCGATCCGTCGCGCGCGCCCGCGGGCAAGCAGACCGTCTGGGCGTATTGCCACATCCCGAATGGCTCGACGTTCGACATGACCGAACGGGTGGAGGCGCAGATCGAGCGCTTCGCGCCGGGTTTCCGCGATCGTGTCCTCGCGCGTTCGGTCATGGGCCCGGCCGAGATCCATCGCCACAACGAGAACTACATCGGTGGCGACATCGGCGGCGGCGCGAACACGCTCTTCCAATTCATGACGCGCCCCTTCTTCAAGCTCGACCCGTACGCGACCTCCGCACGCGACGTGTACCTCTGCTCGTCCTCCACTCCCCCGGGAGGCGGAGTTCACGGCATGTGCGGCTACCACGGGGCGCGGAGTGCCCTTCGGCGCGTCTTCGCGTAGCTCGAAAACCCCCCAGAAGGGAGGTTTTCAAACGGTTTCGGCTCGTACGCTTGGCGCGTGAAGGACAAGGGGACGGGAGCGGAAAACCTGATCTGGCTCGCGAGCCGGCAGGGCGGCCGCGGCCATCCATCGTCGCTCGCGGCCGACGACATCCTCGCCGGGCTGACGGGACGTATCGCCGAGCTCGAGGCGCGTGTCACCGCGATATTGGCGGAGGTCGAACCGGAGCCGCCTCGCCTTGACTCGGAGTCGGGCCGCGCTCAGAGCGCCCCGACGGCCGACGTGAATCGCGGCGCCGACAAGATGAGCCGCGACGGGCGTGTTGAAGCGGACGATGAGCTGACGCGCGCCAGCGAGGAGCGCCGCATGCTCGCACAGGAAATGCGGCTGTTGCGCGAAGCATTTCAGGAAGCGCGCGCCGGTCAACTTTCCGCTGGTGCAGGAGCCAACGCGATCGAACGACAGATCGCACCCGACGTCCGGGCCGCCATCGCAGACGAAATGCGGTCGCTGCTCACTGAGCTGCTCGCGGACTTCCGCGCTCAGGCCGCGCCACCTCCACCGACGGCCGCGGTCGCCGAGACGACCGAGGCCGTCGTGGCAACGCCTCAACTGCCAGAGCAGCTCGTCGAGGATGTCGACACAGTGGCGCCGGTCGCAGACCGGGCCGCGACCATCGAGGCACCGATCGAAACGGTCGAGTCGGTCATCGAGACCGTCGACGAGTTCGTGAGACCCGCGTTCACGGAACCGTTCGTCGAAGAGGACGTCGACGAGCTGCGGCGTCCCGAACCGATCGCGCCCGCCGACATCCTTGCAGCCGAGCCGGCTCCTCTGGAATCAGCCGCGGGCAGTGTCGAGAAGTCCTTCGCTGTGGAAGCGCCCGCATTGATCGAACCGATTCCGTTCGAGGCTGCGCTCCCGGAGGCCGCCCCGCTGCCCGTCGATACGCACTTTTTCGAGGCCACTGAGCCTCCAGCCCCGATCGTCGACGACTACGAGGAGCTGCGTCGGCAAGCGATCGAGCTCACCGCGGCGCCGGCCGAACCGATCGAGCCGGTCGTCGACGAGTACGTCGAGGAACTCCGTCGGCCCGAGGCGCCGCCGCCGATGGAAGCGATCGAGCTCACCGCGGCTACGGCCGAACAGATCGAGCCGTTCGTCGCCGACTACATGGAGGACGTCGTTCGCCACGAGCCGATCGAGCCGATGATCGATCAGCACCTCGTTCCGGCGAATGACATCACCATGACGCCCCCGGCTCCGACGCCCGCGCCCGACCCAGGCCTCGCTGCGCTCTGGGACGCGGCGTCCCTGCCGACGGAGTTGGAGACCGCGCCCGATTCACCGGTTGAGCCGGCTGCATTTATCACCGAGGAGTTCTTCGCTGAGACGAACTCGCTCGAGATCCCTGAAGCGCCGTACCCCGCGCAGGAGTTCCCGCTAGAGCAGACGATCGAGCTTGCGCCTCCGCCGCCGGTCGAGTTCACGCCGCCGCCGCTTGAATACGCGCCGGAGCCTTCGGCGATCGTCGAGCCCGAACCGGCTCCGACCTTCCCGGAGCTCCGAGTCGCCGACGACCGGGGACTTCATCAGATCCAAATCGTGATCTCGCCGATCCATTCGTTCCCGCGACTGCTCGAGACCGAGCGGCGGATCCGCGCGCTATCGACCGTGAATGCGCTCCACCTCCGGGACTTCCGCAACGGCGTCGCCACGTTGACCGTTGCGGTCGGCCAGGCGATCAGTCCCGCGGAGTTCGGGGCGGTCATCCAGATGCTCGAGAGTCTCCACCTGCGCCTCGAGGGCACGACCCTGAGCAGCGTCGAGCTGCACGCCGAGGAAGAGCCGCCGACCGAATAGGGGCGGTTGAGCGGGGCTCAGCGTCGGCTCAACCCACCCTTCTCGTTTCGGGCCCGTCTCAATCGCGCCCCGTGTGTGCCCCGCCTGGCTGCTCGGTACTTCCTTCTCCCCCGTCAGCAGGGCGTCCTGAACGCGGCTTCCCACCAGAGTTTCAGCACGTGGCTCGCGCGCATAAGAGAGGAGGCCAGGACAGGTGATTCGCGTACTCGTCGCCGACGATCATCTCGCTGTCCGCGAGGGCCTCCACGCGCTCCTCGCGAAAGAACGCGAGATCGCGATCGTCGGCGAGGCTGCCGATGGATCCACCGCGCTCGAGCTCGCGCGCCGGCTCAAACCCGATCTGATCGTCCTCGATGATTCCATGCCCGGGATCGGCAGCCTCGAGGTCGCGCGTACGGTCCTCGCCGAGCTCCCCGACACGGCGGTCGTGTTCCTCGCCCGCGACCCAGGGATGCGCGATCTTGCCCTCGCCGCCGGCGCGACCGCGTTTGTTTCCAAAGACGCGCCATCGGCAGAGCTTCTCCGTGCGTTGCGCGCGAGCACCGCCGCGGTCACCGCTCGTCAGCAGCTCTCGGCGCTCCGGCCCGAAGGCCGGCGCGTCGTCGAGCTGCTCCTGGGCAGCCGAGTCATGACAGGCGAGCAGGTACAGGAAGCGCTGGCCAAACGTGTCGCGGGAGAGTCGCTCGCTACGACGGTCGTACGTCTCGGCCTTCTGGGTCAGCCGGAGCTCGCCGACATTCTGGCGCGCGCGACGGATACGCCGTTCGTGTCGCTGACGCCGTACCCCGAGATCAGTAAGCCGATCGACCCGACCGAGTCGCGGTTGTCGTCGCCGCGCCTCATCGACCCGGTGGAGCGCGAGGCAGCGCGGTTGGTGCCCTTCGATGTGGCGCGCGGTCTTGGCATCGTGGTCACCGCCGCCGACCGCGGCCACGGTGTGGTGGCGATGGCCGATCCCTTGGACCAGGCCGCGTTCGCCGAAGCCGAGCGCCACTCGCGCCTCCAGCTCACCCGGGTCACCGCGACCGCCGACGACATCAAGGACACCCTCGACCGCGTCTGGAACGGTGGCGGCAGTCGCGACGTCATTTGGACCGGGAACCTGCTGAGCAAGGTGTACGCGAGCGTGGTGCTCGCGGTGATCGTCCTCGGGGCAATCGGTGGGTTCGGTCTGCTGTTCCGCGATGCGCTCGCGCCGCACTTTGCATTCTCGCTGTTCGCTCTTCTCTGCGGATTCTTCTTTTTCCTCTACGCGCTGAAGTACTACGTGACCATCGCCAGCGTCATCCTCATCACGCTGTTCGGCGATCCCGCGAAGTTCCAGGGAAAACACGGCAACGGTCACGCGATCGGCAATGGCCTCAAGGCCGACGGCCAGACGAATGGCAACGGACAAACGAACGGCCAGCACAAAGAGGGCTACCGGACGCTGCGCGGCGAGAAGCTCAGCGAGGCCGGCGCCGTCGTCGTCACCGACCCCTGGCAGCGGATGGGTGAGATCCGTCTTCCCGCCGATCGGCAGCCCTTCGTCTCGATCCACCTTGCGCTGTACAACGAGAAGCGCGTCGTCGACCGCCTCCTAGAGGCCTGCACCTCGTTCGACTACGAGAACTACGAGGTCATCGTGGCCGACGACTCCACCGACGAGACCGTCGAGCTTCTCAAGAAATGGAAAGAGCATCCCCGGGTGCGCGTGATCCACCGCTCGAGCCGCAAGGGCTTCAAGGGCGGCGCGCTCCAAGAGGCGCTGCGCCGGATGAACCCGCGCACCGAGTACGTGATGGTCTTCGACGCCGACTTCGTCCCGCCGGCCGACGCCATCTGGCACTTCCTCGACTACTTCGGCCGGCTCACCAAGCCCAAAACCGCAAGCGGCAACGGCAACGGACATGCGAAAAATGGCCACGGCGCGCCGACCAACGGCGATCGGCTCGCCGTCGTCCAGGGCTACCAGTGGCACATGCTCAACGCCTCCGAGAACTGGGTCACCAAGGGTGTCCGCGCCGAGTTCTCCGGAAGCTACGTTCTCGAGCGTGCCGGGCAGGAGCTCTTCGGCGCGATGAAGATGATCTCGGGCTCGGTCTACATGATCCGCGCCGACGTGCTCCGCAAGCTCGGCTGGTCCACCTCTATCACCGAGGACTGGGAGCTCACCATCCGCCTCTACCTGGCGGGGTACAAGGTTCTGTACACCCCGTACATCCAGGCGCCGGCGGAGTGCGTGTCGCAGGTGCGGCGCCTCATCAAGCAGCGCATGCGCTGGGCCGAGGGCCACACCTACAACGTGCGCAAGTACTTCTGGCCGATCCTGCGCTCGCCGAACCTGAGCTGGCAGGAGAAGCTCGAGTTCGTCTACTACGCCCCCTACTACCTCCAGTCGGTGCTCTTCACAGTGGCCACGCTCTCCTGGATCGTGGGGGTGCTCATCCTCGGGCAGAAGCTGCCGATGTGGGGCGAGGTCTTCGGCTGGTCGCTCGTCGTATCGAATGCTCTGGCGCTGCCGCTCATGAACCTCACCGGGGTGCTCCTGGAAGGCTCGCTCAAGCGCGACGCGCTCGGGCTGCTCTCGTTCATCGGTCTTTCTTGGATCCTCGTGCCCTTCCAGGCCTACTCTTCGATCAAGGCGCTTTTCGAGAAGAAGGAGGGCGGCTGGGTCCGCACTCCGAAGTCCGGGCGCGTCACCGAGTCCCTGGAGCGCTTCCACCTCGCGCGGCTCATGCCGTGGGAGCTGCCGCGTCGCAAGCGTGGGCAGAGCAAGTCGTCGAGCGGAGTTGGCCGGCTGGCGGCCGGCGGAGTCGTCGTCATCGGCGCCGCGGGCATCATCACCGTCGGCGCGCTGTCGATCCGGGCCGCAGCGACAAGCGGAACGACGACCGAGAACGATCTCATCGTGCCGGCGATTGTCGGAACCGCAGTTCCCCTGCTGATCCTCGCTCTCGGGTGGCTGCGTCTTCGCCGTCGGATGACCGCGATCGTGCTCGCGTTCACGCTCGGACTCGGCACTAATGTCGTTTTCCTCGCGCACGCTGTCCCCGCGGCCGCGGTGACCGACAACTCGAGTGTGTTCACGTTCGCGAATACCTCGGCGTTCGTTCCCGGGTCCGACGACATGAAGCAGAACTACACACCGTCGGGTTCGGCCTCGACGTGCACGCTCGCCCGCAGTACGTGCACCTTCTTCTCCGACCAGTTTACGGCGGGACAAACGATGAACGCGGGCACCGCGCAAGCGGATTTGTATGTCAGCAGCTCCGTCCCGGCGATCACGCGTCAGGCTCAGGGCGGCATCCAGACGACGAGCAACCAGTGCGGCTCCGGCCTAGCGCACGCCGCCGTCTCGACCGGCGACGTGCTGCTCTTTGCCTGCACTTTCCGGGGCGGCACCGGGACGACGATCACGAGTGTGCCCTCTGGCTGGAACCTCATCGGTGCGCGCGTCGACAGCACGACCACGATCTCGCTCGTTGTGTATTCGCACGTTGTGTCCAACGGCGCGACTGAGCCCTCACAGAACACGTGGGGCCTGAGCGCGTCCGTGAAGCTGCTCGCGTACTACATGAACTTCAGCGGCGTGGACAACACGAACATCACCGACGGCGAGGCGAACCAGGCCACCCCAAGTGGCACGTCCCACACGGCACTTGGCGTGACGACCACGGTCGCAAACGACGTGCTCCTCACATTCCACTCGACGGCGATATGCGCGAACTGGACGGCGCCGGCGGGTATGACGGAAGTCCTCGACTCGACCGGATGTACGAACGGTGCTTCGACGAACGTAGACATCGAGATCAACCAGCTCGCGCTCGGCGCCGCTGGCGCGACCGGCAACAAGATCGCGACGAGCGATGCCGCCGCGTTCGGCGTCACGAAGACCATCGCACTCCGTCCGTCCACGTCGTGCACCCTCACGGCCACCTTGAACAAGGTCTCGCCGCCAACGCTGCGCGCGACAACGACGAAGACCGTCGCGAGCGGAACCAGCATCATCATGGACACGCCGGCCGGTACGCAGCTAAACGATGTCATGCTCGTCGCGATCGGCTTCATCGGCTCAGCCACGCTGACGGCGCCTTCCGGTTGGCAGTCGATGGCCGTCAATACGAACTTCAACGGCACCTCGATGGAGATGATCACGTACCGGCACAACGCCGGCGCCTCGGAGCCCGCGACGTATACGTGGACGCTCAGCGCCACCCTCCCGATCGTTGGTTGGGAAGGCTCGTTCATTGGCGTCGACGCCACGATTACCTCGTACGACAAAATCATCAACAGCAGCACCGCCGCCACGACGACTCACACGACGAACACGGTCACGACGACGGTGCCGGTCGACCTCGTTTGGGTCGCCTATTTCATCAACGCCTCAGCCACATTCACGACGCCGACCGACCTGACGGCCGCAGGCGCCTCTACCGGCACAAACGCAACGATCGCCAACTTCTACGGCTTTCAGCCAACGGCATCGCTCGTGTCCGCGAAGACAAGCACGAGCTCCGTGTCCGGCGCGGCGGTCAACACCCTGCACACGCTGAAACCCGCTGCGGGCGCTTTTGCGACGTTGGGTTCGGGGAGCGCTTCGGTTACCGCACCGAGCAGCACAGGGCTTGTGTCGACCGGTGGGTTCAGCACGAGTGCGGCGACGTTCGCCTCGGGCGATCTCCTTCAGCTCGACATCACCGCTGGCGGCGATTGCAGCGCAACGCTCTCGTTCGACGCCGCGACTGTTGAGTCGAAGCTGACGGTCGCGACGATCGTTCCCGAAGGGGTCGCGGGCCTGCTCCTCCTCGCGCCCGCGCTCCCGCTCGGAGCGCGCTGGTGGAAGAGGAGGCGGCCTTGATCCGCGTTCTCGTCGCCGACGACCATCTCGCTGTCCGCGAAGGCCTCCGCACGCTCCTTGCGAGCGAACGTGAGATCACCATCGTCGGCGAGGCCGCCGATGGATCGACTGCACTCAGTGTTGCAAGAGCCCTGCAGCCTGATCTGATCGTTCTCGACGACTGGATGCCCGGGACGAGCAGCCTCGAGGTTGCGCGCACGATCGTCACCGAGCTCCCCGATACGGCGATCGTGTTCCTCGCGCGCGACCCAGGGATGCGCGACCTCGCCCTCGCCGCCGGAGCCACCGCATTCGTCCCCAAAGACGCTCCTTCGGAGGAGCTCCTGCGCGCGCTTCGCGCGAGCTCCGCCGCGGTCATCGCTCGTCAGCAGCTCTCGGCGCTGCGGCCTGAAGGCCGCCGCGTCGTCGAACTTCTGTTGGGCAGCCGTGTGATGACAGCGGAGCAGGTCCAGGAGGCCCTCGCCAAACGCGCATCCGGTGAGTCTCTCGCCACGACCGTCGTGCGTCTCGGTCTTCTGGGTCAGCCCGAGCTCGCCGACATCCTCGCGCGGGCCACGGACACCCCGCTGGTGTCCCTTGCGCCGTACCCAGAGATCGCCGCACCGATAGATCCGACCGAGTCACGTCTTTCCTCGCCGCGTCTCGTGGACCCGGTGGAGCGCGATGCGGCGCGCTCTGTGCCGTTCGACGTGGCACGGGGTCTGGGAATCGTGGTCACCGCGGCCGACCGCGGCCACGGCGTCGTGGCGATGGCCGACCCCTTGGACCAAGCTGCGTTCGCCGAGGCCGAGCGCCAGTCGCGCTTGACGCTTACGCGCGTCACAGCGACGGCGGACGACATCAAGGACACTCTCGAGCGGGTCTGGAACGGCGGCGGCAGCCGGCAGGTCATCTGGACCGGAAACCTTCTGAGCAAGGTGTACGCGAGCTTTGTGCTGGGCGTAATCATCTTCGTAGGCATCGGCGGGTTCGGTCTTCTGTTCCGCGACGCCCTCGCGCCGCGCTTTGCGTTCTCGCTGTTCGCGCTGCTCTGCGGATTCTTCTTTTTCCTCTACGCGCTGAAGTACTACGTGACCATCGCGAGCGTCATTCTCATCACGCTGTTCGGCGATCCCGCAAAGTTCCAGGGGCGCCACGGCAGCGGGAACGGCAACGGGAACGGCCACGCGAATGGCAAAGGTCTTAAGGCCGACGGCCAGACCAACGGAAACGGGCAATCAGGTGGCCAGCACAAAGAGGGCTACCGCACGCTCCGTGGTGAGAACCTCAGCGAGGGCGGGTCGGTCCAGGTCACAGACCCTTGGCAGAAGATGGGCGAGATCCGTCTCCCCGCCGACAAACAGCCGTTCATCTCCGTCCAGCTCGCGCTGTACAACGAGAAACGCGTCGTCGATCGCCTGTTGACCGCGTGCACTTCCTTCGACTACGAGAACTACGAGGTCATCGTCGTTGACGACTCGACCGACGAGACCGTCGAGCTCCTCAGGCGCTGGAAGGACCACCCGCGCGTCCGCGTCATCCACCGCTCGAGTCGCAAGGGCTTCAAGGGCGGCGCCCTGCAAGAAGCCCTGCGAAGGATGAACCCGCACACCGAGTACGTGATGGTCTTCGACGCCGACTTCGTCCCGCCGGCCGACGCGATCTGGCACTTCCTGGACTACTTCGGCCGGCTCACCAAGCCGAAGACAAACGGAACCCCGAACGGCAACGGCAACGGCAACGGTCACGTCAAGAACGGCAACGGCCACGGCGCGCCGCAGAACGGGGATCGCGTCGCGGTAGTGCAGGGCTACCAGTGGCACATGCTCAACGCCTCGGAGAACTGGGTCACCAAGGGCGTGCGCGCGGAGTTCTCCGGAAGCTACGTGCTCGAGCGTGCCGGGCAGGAGCTCTTCGGCGCGATGAAGATGATCTCCGGCTCGGTCTACATGATCCGCGCCGACGTGCTCAGAAAGCTCGGCTGGTCAACGTCCATCACCGAGGACTGGGAGCTCACCATCCGGCTCTACCTCGCCGGCTACAAGGTTCTCTACACCCCGTACATCCAGGCTCCCGCGGAGTGCGTCTCAAAGGTCAACCGCTTGATCAAGCAGCGCATGCGCTGGGCCGAGGGTCACACGTACAACGTGCGCAAGTACTTCTGGCCGATCCTGCGCTCGCCCAACCTCTCCTTCCAGGAGAAGCTCGAGTTCGTCTACTACGCCCCGTATTACCTGCAGTCGGTGCTGTTCACTGTCGCCACTGTTGCGTGGATCGTCGGCGTGCTGATCCTCGGGCAGAAGCTCCCCATGTGGGGCGAGGTCTTCGGCTGGTCGCTCGTGATCTCGAACGCGCTCGCGCTGCCGCTCATGAATCTCACCGGCGTGCTCCTCGAGGGCTCACTCAAACGCGACGCCCTTGGGTTGCTCTCGTTCATCGGCCTTTCCTGGCTGCTGGTTCCGTTCCAGGCTTACGCGTCGGTCAAGGCCCTCTTCGAGAAGAAGGAAGGCGGTTGGGTCCGCACTCCGAAATCTGGCCGCGTCACCGAGTCTTTGGAGCGCTTTCACCTCGCGCGCCTCATGCCGTGGGAGCTCCCCAAGCGCAAGCGCGGTCAGCCGAAGTCCAGCGGTACCGGGCGCGTTGCCGCGACCGCGGCCGTGGTGCTCGCCGCCGCCGGGATCATCACCGTCGGCGCGCTCTCCATACGCGCCGCGGCGACGAGCGGAGCTGCGACCGAGAACGATCTCATCGTGCCGGCGATCGTCGGAACGGCGGTTCCCCTTCTGGTGCTCGCCCTGGGCTGGCTGCGGCTCCATCGCCGCATGACCGCGATCATCCTGGCGTTCACCCTGGGACTCGGGACGAACGTGCTCTACCTGGCGCAGGCAATACCCGCCGCCGCGGTGACCGACAACTCGAGCGTGTTCACGCTGGCCCGCACCAATGGGCATGCCGCACCGAACCTCGATATGGAGCAGGGCTACACCTCCTCGGGACAGGCGATCACGTACAAGGCGACGGCAAACGTGACGGGCACCAACGTGAGTACCGTCCAGATCAGCGGCAGCGGTGGATTCAACGACGTCATGGTCGCGTGGGTCGCCTGGCGTGGCGCCGTCACGATATCGCTGTCACCGACGACGAACGGGCAGTGGAAGCTCGTCCGTAGCACGACCGACGCGACGAACTCGGTCACGAGCGCGGTCTTCATATCCGTGTTCGCGGTCAACGGCGGCGCATCGCTGCCCACGTTCAACTCGAGCGCGCCCGGAGATGTCGTCGCGACGATGGTGCGCTACTCCGGAGTCGATCCGAACGATCCGATCGACGTCGAACTCGCACAGGGCACGGCTGCGTGCGGTTCGCCGTGCGACCACGCCGCCCCCAGCGTGACGACGTCGCAGCGCAACGACATGATCGTCACTCACTTCAGCGCGGCGTGCGGTACGGCCACGGCAACATGGACACCGCCATCGGGGATGAACGAGCGTGTAGACGTTTTCTCCGCTGGGGCCATCTCCGGCGAGGGCGCCGACGCCGTGCAGGCGTCCGCCGGCGCGACCGGGACCAGGACGGCCACGTCGACCTGTTCGGCGGGGACCGTGGGCGTCGCTCACACCCTCGCCCTGCGTGGCGCTTCCACGACCTGCCCAGCGATCCAGTACCGCGCCGGCACGGCCAACTCCGCGACCGCGACGACGAGCCTCGTGGTCAACGTCCCGGCTGGCGTCCAGGACGGTGAGGTCATGATCGCCGCGATCAGCGCCGGCGCGGGCACGATCGTGAAGCCCGCCGCGTGGACCAACGTGGTCGTCGGAACGAACCAGGGTCTCTATTACCGCATCGCGAGCGCTGAACCGGCGAGCTACACCTGGACCATTGCCAGCGCTACGAACTGGGCCGGCGTCATCGACGCGTACATCGGGGTCCAGGTGGGCGGCATCGGCGAGGTCAACGGGACGCAGGTCACCGGGTCCACGGCGGCGGTGAGCTGGACGGCCATCACGAGTATGGACGACGAAGCCTGGGACGTCGCCGTCAGCTTCGAGAACAACAACGTGGACACGATCGCGCCTCCCGCGGGCTACACCCCGCGAAGCGCACAGGGGGGCGCGGCATTTATCCGGACCTCTACGCGAATGTTCGCGCCCGCTGGAGTGATGGCGCCGACATCGACGGATACGAATGTGGCGACGAGCTGGGGCGCATTCAACTTCGCGCTGCGGCCCGCCGTCCCCGACGTGTATGTGGCCGCGACCAAGACATTGCCCACGTTCAATAACTGGACGTGCCGGTTCGTGTCGGACCAGATGCCCGCCGGGCAGCAGAGGCAAGCCGGTACCGTGCAAACGGACCTCTATCTCGACAACGCAGTGCCGATCGCGTACCGCGCATCCGCACAGAACGTACCCGGCGGTACGGCCAACAGCATCGCGGCCAACAAGCCCGCCGGAACGCTCGCAAGCGATGTGATGATCGCCCACCTCGGGGTGCTCGGCGGTACCGGTGTCACGGACGCATCCATCACGGTCCCGGCTGGATGGACGCGCATCGACCGTATCGATAACGGCACGACCCTCTCGCTCCTCGTCTACTGGAAGACAAACGCCGGCGCAGAGACGAACTACAGCTGGTCGTGGAGCGGAACGGCACGCAAGGCCGCGCTGAGTATCGCGGCCTACTCCGGCGTCGACACCACGAATCCCGTCGACCAACATGTCGGCGCGTCCGATACCTCACTCTCCGGGCTCTACTACGCGCCGAGCCTCACCGGGACGTACGAGTACGAGCAGATGATCGCCGCCTGGTTCAACGCGACGAGCACCACCTGTAGCGGCATCTTCTACGACTCCGAGACCGCGGTGAGTTCCAGCGGCGGGAGCGCTGCCAGCAACATCTCGGGCAATGTCGCGCACTCCGGGCAGGTGTTTAACGCGACCGGCTACCAGCTGCCGGGCTGGCCCACCGGGTCGCAAAGGGCATCGTGCGGCACCGTGCTCGCGGTGACGCATCATCTCTCGCTGAAGCCCGCGTCGCACACCTGCACCGTCACCGCCACGCTGAAGCACACCTACGCGCCGTACTACGTCTCCCCGACGACGACGAGCGTCGTAAACGCGGGCAACCTTGTCATCAATAAGCCGGCAGTCAGTGGTGGCGTGCTCGCCAACGATGTGCTCATCGCGTCGATCGCATTTGTCGGAAACCCCACCATCACATTCACCGGGAGCTGGACGCTCATCCAGCGCACGAACAACGCGACCGCGCCGGCGATGGGGCTCGCCGTTTACAGCCTCGTCGCGACCGGAACGGATCCGGCGAGCTGGACCTGGACGATCGGTCAGAACGCCGCGGGCGCCATCAGCGCGTATCGCAACGTCGATCCGGCGAGCCCGGTGGACGCCCAGAACGGCCAGACCAGGAGCGGAGCGGCCCAGACAACTCCGAGCATCATCGCTACCCAGATCGACGAGCTCTCCCTTGCTTCATTCGCGATCGCCTCGACAACGTCCATCTCCGGCACCGATAACTGGGCGAGCCCCCCGACCGGTATGACCGAGCGCGCGGACGTCGCGAACACCGCGACCACGTGGGTCGCCGTCAACCAGAACGACCATGTGGAGACCTCGGCGGGCGCGCTATCGGCGAGTACGGCGGCGACGGTCGGGACCTCCGGAGTGGCTCACCTTCTCACGCTTCGAGGCAAACCGGCCACGACGATGGGCTCGGTTTCGATGGCGGTGACCAGTCCGACGGCCGGGCCCGCGCTGTTCACGCGGAGCTTCGCCCTGTCAGGCGCGGAGACCTTCGACGCCAACGACCGACTTCAGCTCGACGTCGTGACGCCGAACGACGCGACGAACTGCGCGACGGCTTTGTACTTCGACAGCTCGGCGACCCCGTCGATGCTCACTGTCACTACCGTCGTTCCCGAGGGCATCGTCGGCCTACTGCTCCTCGCACCCGCGCTCCCACTCGCCGCGCGCTGGTGGAAACGGAGGCGGCCGTGAGCTCCGCGTACGCGGGCGGCGCCAGACTCGCCGGCGCGGCGCGGCCGATCGGCACGGTCATCGCCGTCGCATCGGTGGCGCTCCTCATCCTTCCGTTCTTCTCGACCTTCGGCGAGCTCCTGACCAACGCCGCGATGGCTGCGGGTTTCGACGCGTGGCTCGGGCAGTGGATCGCGCCGGTCGAGGGCAGGCTCGTGCACGGCGCGCTCGCGCTGATTGGGATCCAGTCCGCGTACGACGGCTCGCTCCTTTATGTGGGGACCGGTGCGGGCAGCCTCGCGCTTTACATCTCCTGGAACTGCGTCGGTTGGCAGACCGTCCTGTTCCTCCTCGTGTCGATGGCCACCGGTCTTCAGGGTGAGTACACGCTGCGCTCCCGTCTGGAGACGGTCGCGCTCGGCATCCTCGGCATCGCGATCCTGAACGTCCTTCGGATCACGGTCGTCGCGGTCGTCGCATATCTGTTCGGACAGCTCCCCGCAGTCATCGTTCACGACTACGGCAGCGTCATAGCGACCGTCGCTTTCCTCATGGCGTTCTGGGCCTTCGCCTACAACGTGGTCCTTGAGCGGATCGGCGGCGATCCGGACGAGCAGTCCCCCGAACAGGGGTCGAACGCGGTCTCTAGCCTGGCTACGGTGCCGTCATGAGCACGCTCCCGAACGTCCGGACGGGTCGCGCGGAAGCGCTGGTACGCGCTCCGGCGCGTCCGGCCGAGGTCACAAACAAATGCGCGCTCTGCGCGAACGGTAAGACACGGACCCTGTTTCAGGTGGACGGCACGCTCATCGTCCAGTGCGGCGACTGCGGCCTCGTGCGACAGGAAACGCGACCGCTCGCGGCCGCTGCGATCTACGACTCCGAGTACTACTCCACCGACAACCCCAAGGGTGGGTACGCGAACTATTTCCTCGATTCTGATGTGAACCGCCGCACGTTCCGCGATCGCATTTGCGCGATCGAGCGGCGTTACGGTCGTCGCGGCCGCCTCCTCGACGTCGGCTGCGCGCTCGGCGACTTCCTCCTCGAGGCGAAGGCCTCGGGTTGGGACGTCGAGGGCGTCGAGATCTCCGCCTTCGCGGCCGAGAAGGCTCGCGCCCGCGGCCTGCGCGTGACGACGGGTCGCCTCGAAGAGCTCGCTCTTCCGGCGGCCAGTTTCGATGTCATCACGCTCTACGACTCAGTCGAGCACCTGGTCGATCCGGTCGCCACGCTCGCCGCCGTCCGGCGGCTTCTCGTTCCGGGCGGCATCGTCCATCTGGTCACGCCGAACGTCGGCGGACTACAGGCGCGTCTGCTCGGTCGGCTTTGGTACCACTACAAGCCGGGCGAGCACCTCTTCTACTTCTCACATCGCACCTTGCGTGCGGTGTGTGAAGCCGCGGGACTCCGCTGGGAGAGCTGGCAGCGCTCGGCGTCGTACCTGACCTTCACGTACTGCTTCAACCGGATGCGCTACTACGCGCCGGCGCCGTTCGCCTTCCTGGAGTGGCTCGGCCGCACGTTCCGGTTCGGGCCATACGCCTTCCGCGTTCCCGTCGGCGAGATGGAAGCCTGGGCGCGCCGCGAGGAACTCGCCGGCTGACCTCAGTCATCATCATCGTCGTCGTCCGCACGCGGTTGTCGAGGGCGCGGCACGAAGACGGACCGGCGTCGTGCGAGCAGTAGCGCGAACAAGACACCGAGCGCAGTGAGTCCCCACGCCACCCAACCCATCGTGAGGGTGCTCGAGTACTCGAAGATCACTGTGCCGGCGCCGGGTGGGATCACGAGCATGAGCCCCGGGCCCGCGTACTCAATTCGTAATGAGCGCTGCGAACCGTCGGCTCCGACGAACCGGGCGCTCCACTTCGGATAGACCGACTCCTTCAAAAGGACCGGCGTTCCGTCCGTCTGGATCTCGCGATGCTGAGGATCGACGAATTTCGAGACGGGCTGGGTTTCCGCGGCGCTCGCAGGCGCTGGAAGGAACGAGAGGAGATATTTCCGCTCCGCCGCGTTCGCTTTGGATTGCGCGTGATAGAGCAGGTTGCCGCCGACGACCACGAGCGATCCACGCTGATGGGGCGTGGACACGATGAGCGGCTTCTCGCCCAGGGTCAGCTCGACGGTCGTGCCGGGCGAGGCCGCGACCGGAACCGCCGCCCCCCACGGCCCGCCTTCGAACGACGCCGGGGAGAAGTCGCTTTCTGCGATCCGCCCCGACCTATCCGCGACCGTCCACCGATCGAACGTCGCGCGTTGCAGCCGGCTCACCGGCCACGGGGAGGGCAGCGTCGCATCTCCAAGATCGCCCACGTCCCAGATCAGCTTGGCGCCGGCGGATGTCAGTCTTTCGACGTTCTGGCCGGCTCGCGCCTCGTCGCCCATGCGGGCGCCGGTGACGATCACCGCCGATGCATGCGCGAGGAGGTCGTCGGGCAGATCGGCGAGCGTGCCAGACCACCACACCGGCATGCGCGTGCGTGGGCTCGCGCCCTCGTCGAAGAGGAGCCGTGCGACGCGGTCGTAGTCGCTCGTGCTTCCGATGACGACGACGATCGGCGCCTTGCTGAGCGCGGCGATCGGCGCGGGAGTGATGTACCGGTACTGTCGGAAATCCGAACCGCGCGTCGAGTCGATGAGGCTGACCAGACCGAGCTGGGGAAGGACCGGCTCGACCTTCTCTTCGTTGGTCGACACGGTGAAGGAATCGAGCGCGTACCAATCCATGATCGCGTCGAACCGGGCCCGGTTCAGGGGCGGGTGGTACACGCTGTCGAATACCCAGAAGAGCCAGTCCGGATTGATCAGCCCGAACGTGTAGTAATCGCGGAGCTGCGGCTTGCGATAGACGTAGTTGAACCAGACGGCCTCCGCCGCGCTCAGCGGCAGGATGCGGTGGTCGAGGTCGTTGCCGTCAACGACGAGGGTGCGGCGGGCGATCGTCTCCGTCGCGGTGGGAATGGATGTGTCGGCGATATACGGCGAGCCGAGCATCGCTGGCACCGCGACCACGACGTTCGCCACCATTACGAGAGCCGCGAGACCGACGAAGATGCGGCCGCCCCGGACGAGAGGGGGAGCGAGGTATGCAAAGACCAGGGCGCCGACGATGGCGAGGAAATACGGCACCGTGTTGGGGTCGATGCCGTTGACGTAGTAGTAGCGCGTCGGGATACCGAAGTTCGGCGCGAAGATGTACGCGAGAACGAGCAGTAAAGCGGCCGCGCCGGCGATCGCCGCTCCGGGCCGGCGGCGCAGCGCCACGAGGACCGTGAGCAGGGGGATCGTGAGCGCAGCGAAGCCGAGGAAGCGCGGGTCCACGATCATCGTCGGTACGGTGATGCTGAGCTCAGGCCGGTCGACGCCGAGGATGCGTCCACCGATCCCGATGGTGAGGGGAGACGTCACCGGTTGTGCCGCGAGGCAGAAGGAGATCGCGGCGATAGCCATCACGGCGCGCACGCCCGACCACCCTTGCGCCGCGAGCTGAACGAGGACGACGTAGCCCGCCGCGAACGCGCCGGTCACCGGATGCGCCGCGACGGTCAGCGCGAGCAGGAGCGCCGTGAGCGCGTAGAGACGACCGCTCGCATTGCGGATCGCCCCGGCATGGGCCCACCACGCGAGCGCGCCGAAGCCCATCGCGACGACGCGCGCGTAAACGCCCGCTGACACGATGAACTGCCACACCGACATGGATGTGAGCGCGAGCAGCGTGGCGATCACGCAAACGAGCAGCGGAACGCCGCGGAGGCGCAGATGGCCGTACAGGCCGAGCGCGAACGCCACCATCGCGACGAACGCCAACCCCTTCAGAGTTGGCTCAGCACCGAAGGCGCGCACGGCCGGCAGCGCCATGACGTAGGCGAGTCCCGGATAGTTGTCGAACGTCGGCATCCCCGCCGCCCACACGTAGAACCAGTCGTGGTTCGGAAACCAGTCGGAGACGAATTTCAGCCGCGTGAGGTGGTTCGCGGCGTCGACACCCTTGGGGAAACCATCCCACGCCCGAAGGAGCGCTCCCACGGCGACGACCACGGCGACGATCCCGGTCCGCGCGATCGCGTCGCCACCCGGTCTGGTGATCACGTGGATCGGCCTCGGCGCAGCGCGCGGAGCAGAAGAAAGAGCGCTGTGAGCGCGGCTATGGCTAGCCCCGCGAGGAAGTCGAGATGGACCCGACGATCGAGCTCGACGATGTGCGAGCCCGCGGGAAGCGTGAGGCGCAGCATCCCGAGCGCGTCGGGACCTGCGGTCACGCTCTTTCCATCGACAGACGCTTGCCAGCCGCTGTCGTATGCCTCGCGCACGATGAGGTCGCCGGCTGCTTGAGTCTCGACGCGCCAGTGCCCGAGACCACTCGCTGCGCTGACCGGGGCGCTGCCTCGCGCGACCGCAGACAGGTAACTCTCGAGCGCCGGCCGATCAATGCCGTTCGTCGGCGACGGCAGGTCGGCGGCCGACGATACGACGACCGCCCGTGGATCGCCCGCGGGTGGCACCTCGTAGATCCGGACACCGCGCTCGTCGAAGACCACAGGGAACATTCCGTCGAACTTCGCCGGGTTGGTGAAGTCGTGGAAGATCTCGGACGAGGACGGCGTGGTCACGACCAGATAGCGCACCGAGAGCGCCTGCAGCCAAATTTTCGAGATCGCGGCATCGGGACCGCTGCTGATCTGGAAGGCGGCGTGCGCCGGCCAGGGATCGACCGCCGCGAAATCCTGTCCCCCGCGCACCTGTGGCACATCGGCGAAGACGTTGAGCCAGAACGCGTGGTCGCCGCTCAGGAACGCGCGCTCGCCGGCTCGCATGTTTTCGGCGAGCCAGAGGGCGACGCGGCGCTCGCTCCAGTCCCGCCAGTTCGCATCCGGCGCGAGGCGCGCCTGGACCCCGAGCCACGCCGGCGCGCCCACCACAACGAAAGCCAGCGCGGCGACTGCGACGAGCACGCCTCGCGCGACACTCCGCGAAGTCACGCGCTCGATGAGCGCCGCGAGGACGATTCCGACGCCGATCGCGAAAGCAGCGTCGAGCTCGAGCGAGTAGCGGATCGGCTGCGGCGCGATGCCGATGCCGAAGAGCTGCTTTGGGACCAGGATCGCGCCGAGAACCAGGAGCCACAGCACCACGACGTCCATGCCGGGAGGCAATCGTTTGAGCGGCAAGGCTGCGACCGCGATGACCGCGGCGAGCGCCACGAGCGGGAGCGCGAGATAGAAGGAGGCGGTGTCACCGCCTCCCGGTTGAGAGAACGCGCGCATGAAACTGAGGCTGTACCAGCCCAAGGAGAAGAGGACTGTGAGTAGTCCGACCTTCGAGAGACCGCTCCACTTGCCCGTGAAGCTCGCCGCCGGCCCGTTGGCGATGGCGATGCCGAAGATGAAGACGGCGACGCCCAATGCTCCGATGAGATTCGTCAGAGCCACGGCCACCAGCGCGACGACCGCGACCGCGAGTCGAAATGCTGAGGGTGCGCGAAGGTAGCGCAGGGTCGCGGCCACTCCGAGCAGCGCAAGCGAGAGCGAGAGCACGTGCGGGCCCTCGCCGTATTCGACGAGCGCGACGAGGCGCCAGGGTGGCGGGAGGAACGTGCCGGAGATCGCCGCTCCGTCGGTCCGGATCGGCGCAAAGACATACGTGAGCGAAGGAAGCAGAAGAAACGCTCCGGCAGAAAGCAGCGCCGCGCGGCGCGAGCCGGTCAGCTCACGTGCCGCGAGGTACAACGCGGGCAGCCCCAGGGCATAGCCGGTCGCTGCGACGACCCGATAGGCCTGCGGGATGTCGCCGCCGATCTTTCCGAGCGCCGCCACGACCGCGGGCAGGAGTGGTGTGTAGAAGAGCTCGAACGGGAATCCGAGATACCAGTACGGGTACCAGGAAAGATCGGGGAAGCGGTCCGCGATGAAGCGTGCATTCGCGATGAATGTCGCCTCGATGCTGCCGCGGAACTGCGTGAACTCGCCCGTAAAGAGTGGGGCGATGACCCACGCTTGCAGGGCGAAGAGTCCGACGGCAACGAGGAGATCGATCGGAAACCGACGCGCGAAGGAGCCTCTCTCGATGCGCGGCAGTATGGGTGGCGCGCTTAGATCGCGACCGCCACCAGCTCCACAGCGTTGCGAAGTGCGACCGCTCCGAGACGCTCGGCGATCGCTTTCGCCTCGTCGCACTCCTGCCGATGGTCGGCGCGCCCGAGCGCGGCGAGAATGCGGGCGTGGTCGGCGAGCGCGACCGCGCGCTCGTAGTCGAGGCGTAGCGTGCCGAACGCCTGGATCGCGTCGAAGACGAGCTTCTCGGCCTTGGCGAGCTCGCCGCGCTGCATCGCGCGAACGCCCGCCGCCTGGGTCAGCAGCGCGCGTCCTCGGGCGTGGCCGGTTCGCTCGACGACCGCTTCGATGCGCTCGACGAACGGCTGATCGTCGATCCGCCAGCGCGCCGCGGCGAGCACGGCGAGCGGTCCGAAGAGGGCCTGATCCACGAGGCCCTTCGGGTAACCGGCGCTCCGAATCGCGTGATAGCTCGACTCGCTTTCCCTCATGCCGTAGTACGCGGACACGAAATCGCACGCCGCGATGTCGGTGGGGTTCGCTTCGCCGTCGATCAGCTGCTCGCGGAAGCTCTTCTCTTCGGGCATGCCCATTGCCGCCGCGGCGGCCGCGGCGATCGCGAGCGTCGCGTGCACTTTTCCCGTCGGCAGGAACTGCTCGCGTCGCGCGGCGCTCGCGAGCACTCCCGCGAAGTCCCCCGAGAGGAGGCGTCCCAGTGTCTCCATCTGCAGCGAGACCGCGCCCAGACGGGGCTTCTCGGTCTCGAGCGCGAGATCGCGCCCCGCGGTCGCGTGCTCGATCGCTTCGTTGAAGTCGCCGAGCACGACTGCTGAGATCGCGATCATGTTGTGCGTGTCGATGAGCTCGTCGCTGTCCTGGAGGGATTTCGCGATCGGCAGCCGCCGCTGGTTATGGGCATACGACTCGCGGAAGTTCCCGAGCTCGCCGTAGGCGTAGCCCACCGCGTCGAGGCAAAGCGACACCTCGCGCAGAAGCCCGAGCTCCTCGGCGATCGAGAGCGCCTCCTTCGCGGTCGCGAGCGCGTCCTCCCAGTCGGCATCGGTCGGCTTCGGCCGCTTCCGCGCGAGGAACGACTTTGCCGCCAAGAGGAGGACCTTCTGCCGGCTGCGCTGTCCATTCACGATCGCAAGCCCACGCGCCACGAGTCCCTCGAGATCGGGATGCTTCGCGTCCCATCGCGTGCAGAGCTCCGCCATGTGGGCGATGACGTTCCCGACCTCGGGGTTCTTCGGGTCGCGCTCCTCGAGCATCGCGAGCGCGCGCTCGTAGGCCGAGAGCGCTGCGTCGTTCTCGCCGCGATATCGGCGCACGCGCGCGATCAGAAACAGCGCTTTGATCGCGTCGTTGAAGCGGTCCAGCTTTTCGTAGAGCTCGAGCGACTGTTCGGCGAGCTGGAGGGCCTCGACGTGGGCGTGGATCGCCGTGGCGCGCTCAGCCGCCTTCCACGAGTACTCGGCGGCCTTCTCGGGCACTTCTCCGAGCAGGTAGTGGTGCGCGAGCGCCGGCAGGAAGTCCCTGACGCCCTCGCCGAGCACGGTTTCATACGCGACCGCGACGCGCCGGTGCAACTCGATCCGGCGGCGCATGAGGAGCGTGTTGTACGCGACCTCTTGCACGACAGCGTGCTTGAAGCGGTACCGGCCTTCGCGCCGCTCACCCGGTGCGGCCTCGAGGACAAGATCGGCCGCGATGAGCTCGTCGACCGAGTCGGCGACCCTCGGGCCGCCGGCCTCGCGAAGGACACGGTCGCCGAAGCGCTGCCCGATCACCGATGCAAGCTGGATCGTCTCCCTCGCGCTCGGCGGGAGCCGGTCGATGCGTGCCGCGACGACTCCATGCAGCGTCGCGGGCACCTCGAGCGCGGCCGGCCGCTCGCGCAGCTGCCACTCGCCCTTTTCGTCCTTGGCGACAGCCCCCGACTCCACGAGCGAGCGGATCGATTCTTCGACGAAGAACGGGTTTCCTCCCGCGCGCGCGACGATCTTGTTGCGGAGCTCGTCCGGTATCCAGTCGAACGTCGCATCGATGATCCGTGCGGCCTCCTCGTCCGAGAGCGGCTCCAGGACGAGCTGGCTGAAGTTCGTCCGGACGGGCCGCGGCTCGGGCGACCCGGGTCCGGCGCGCTGTGCAAGGAGCAGGAGGATCGGTACGTGCGACGCTCTCGACGCGACGAACCACAGGAGCTCGAGCGACGCGGAGTCGGCGAAGTGGAGATCCTCGAGGACGTACAGGAGCGGGCGCTCTCGCGCGAGCGATGCGATGACGTCGTAGACGATGATGAACATCGAGCGCTTCCACTCTTCGGACTCGCTCGGCGGCTCGGTCGATCCTGCGAGATGAAAGAATTGCGCCAGGGTCGGCGCGACCAGCTCGGGATTGGCGAAGCTCAGCTCGCGGAGCTTGTCCGGAAGCTTCGCGGAGGATTCCAGGTCGTTCGGATCGATCCGCAGCTCGACGAGGAGCGGCTCGATGAAGCCCGCGTAGCTGCGCTGGTTCACGCGTGAGAAGGTCCAGCGCAGGACTCGTGGCGCATCGCTGCGCACGCCGTCCTCCGCCGATGTCGCGAGGCCGATGAATTCGGTGAGGAGACGGCTCTTTCCGATGCCCGGCTCGCCCGCGATGAGCACGACTTCTGTCCGGCCGACCCGCGCGGACTGGAACGCGAGATCGAGGCGAGAGAGCTCCATCCATCGACCGACGAGTGGAGCCTGGATATCGATCGAGGTCCTCGGCGTCGTGCGTTCTCCCGTGAGCGCGTACGCCAGGATCGGCCGGTCCTTTCCTTTCATCTCGATCGGGCCGACCTCGCGGAAGCTGAATTCCCGGTTCGTGAGCCGGAACGTCGCCTGGGTCACGTAGATCTCGCCGGGTGCGGCGGCCTGCTGGAGCCGCGAGGCGGTGTTCACCGTGTCGCCCATGACCCCGTACTCGGCGGGAGCGCGGACCGCACCCGCGACCACCATGCCGCTGTGGATGCCGATCCGCAGGCCCAGCTCGATTCCGAGCTGCGCCTTGACGCGCGCGGAGTGCTCGGCGAAGAGCTTCTGCATCCCGATCGCACAGCGCAGCGCGCGCTGGGGGTCGTCCTCGTGGGCGATCGGTGCGCCGAAGATCACAAAGATCGCATCGCCGATGAACTTCTCGATCGTCCCGTCGTACCTGAGCGCTTCCTCGGCGAGATCTTCGAAGATGCCGGAGACGAGCATCTGGAGCTCTTCGGGATCGAGGCCCTCGGCGAGCGAGGTGAATCCGACGAAGTCGGCAAAGAGCACCGTCACGAGGCGGCGCTCCTGATGCTGCGTCGGGTTCTGTGTTTCTAAGACCAGAGGTGGCCCCCTCTCAGCGACAAGTATCGACGGCGGTACCTCCGTGACGTGAGCGAAGGTCACAAAGTCGACAAAAGAAGGGAGGGAGCCCCTCTCAGGACTCCCTCCGTCGGATGAACGTCGTCGGATTCGCCCTTACGCGGCCGGCTGCTCCTTCGGACGGCGAAGGAAAGCTCCGCCGACGGCCAGGAGCGTGGCGCCGAGAAGCACGAGAGGAAGCGGGTCGTTCGAAGTGCTCGTAGATGGCAGGTTCTGTATGCCCGCGACAGTCTGGCTCTGGCCCCGTGTTTGGGTCGCGGCACCCTGCGAACCCGCCGAGATCTCGGGACTCGTCTGGAATCCGGCAACCACGGAGCTACCGGTCATGCCCGCCGTCGTGACGCTTTCGGTGTTCGCCGAACCGCCGGTCGTCGTCGTGGTCGTCGTGGTCGTGCCGCTCGGTGTCGTGGTCGTCGGGCTGCTGGCGCTGATCCCAGCGCTCAGGTTCCCGTTCGCCGTCACGGCGGCGCCGACGGCCGCGCCCAAGTTCGCTTGGGCCTTCCCGTTCGCCGTCACGGCGGCGCCGACGGCCGCGCCCAAGTTCGCTTGGGCCTGCGCGGCCGCGGCGACGGCTGCAGGCACGCCCACGTTCGAGTTGATGGCCGTGGTGAGCTGCGCGAGAGCGTTCTGAGCAGCGGTCAGCATGTTCGCGAGGTTAGCCTGAGCGACGAGCGCAGCCGCCAAAGCCGCCTGTCCCGCCGCGTTCAGCTGACCGGACGCATTCAGCCCTTGAGCGGTTGCGATCGTCCCCGCCAGCGTGGTGGCAGCGGAATTCGCCGTGGCGATGGCGTTGGCGAGCTCTGCCTGTGCCTGTGCCGCCGCAGACGTGTTGGCGGTGATCGCGGCCGCGAGGCTGGTGTTCGCCGAGGCCGCGGCCCCGGCTGTCGCATTCAGATTCGCGATCGCCTGGATCGCGGCGTTGATCGCCGCGGTGATCTGGCTTTGGTTTCCAGAGCCGATCGCCGTGACCAGCTGCGCGAGTGTGCTGTTCGCGGCGGTGATCGCCGCGGTGAGAGCGTTCTGCGCCACCGTCGCAGCGTTCAGCGCAGCCTGGATGGCTGTCCTTTGCAGAGCGGTGAGGTTCGCAGTCGCGAGGATCTGTGTCGCGACGCCGATCTCAGCGGCCAGCTGACCGCTCACAGTGGTGGCGTTGTTGATCGCGGTCTGCAGCTCGCCCCGGACCTTCTGAGCCTGGCCGGAATTACCCCCGCCACCGGCCTGAGCGCCGCAGTCCACCCAGAACACCTTTTGCTTCGGCCCGCCTGGCGGGTCATTCGGCAGCTTCTGCCAGACGGAGAGCTTGTAGTGGCCCGCGGGAAGCGACATCGCTCCCGCCTTCGGCTCGCGCCAGTTGCCGCCCGCGTCGGCAGGGCCCCACGTACCGTTGTAGGTGCCTCCGCCGGTCGGCGGCCAGCCTTCGATTTGCCAGGTGCCGCTCGCACGGCCATCGAAGTTGAAGCCGTGGATGTGGAACGTGCAGACGTGGGGGTCGTTGGCCTCGACGGGGCTGCTCTCGCCAGCGCCCTCGTGGATCTTTACATCGCCGTTGTTCCCGGGTGGGTCGGCATATGCCGGACTCACCGCGAGGAATAGGAGCGCCAGCGCCGCGATGAGTGCCAGCACGCCGGTTGATCTCCGCATCGAAAGGCCTCCTCGATTTAGATAGCGGGACTAAGGCCCCGCTCAACGGCATGGCAACCGAGCACGCGGTTTTCCAACCACGCAGCCGATGGGCAACGAGTGGCCTACGAGCAGGCGACGCTCCACTAACGGAGGCGTATGAATATGGTGACAGCGCTTTTGTTAGGGCCCGTGCTTCACACTTTCGTGAACACCACGCATAGGAATCGTTACCTGCGGACTTTGAGCCCTTTCGGCCAGGCGTAGAGCTCTTCGGTGCCGAGAGACTCCAGAACCGTTTGGAGAGCCACCGCAGTTTCGAGCGCCGACGCGGGCCGCCTGGCCGGATCGCGCGCGAGGCAGGACATCACCACACGTTCAAGCAGCGGCGGGAGGTCGATGATCTCGTGCAGCGGCTGAGGGTCCTCCACGAGTTGGGGAAACGCAGCCGCTTTGTCGATCGCGGTCTCATCGCCCTCGGAGAACGGTCGCATACCGCTCAAGGCCTCATAGAGCGTCGCGCCCATACCGAAGAGGTCGCTCTGGGGCGTCACCTCTCCATGCATGAACTGCTCGGGTGGCATGTAGGCGGCCGTTCCCATCGTGTGCCGCAGCTTCACCGGGCCTGAAAATGCCTGCGCCAAAGAAAAATCGAGGAGTCGGGGCGGATCTCCCATCGTGACGTTGTCGGGTTTCACGTCGAGATGCAGGACGTGCTTTGAATGCATGTAGTGGAGCGCCGACAGCATGCGGATGCCGAGGAGACACGCCTCGGGAATGCTGACTTCGCCGATGTTCTCGAGGTGAGCGGCGACCGTCTGCGCCGTGACGTACTCGAGGACCATGTAAGGTCGAGGGGGCGCGGCGCTCCATCTGAGAAGCCGGACCAGGTTGGGATGCTGCAGTCGCGACGCAACCGCGATTTCGCGTTCGAATCCATCCATGACGCGGTCCTCTTGGACCCGGTGCGGCCGCATGACTTTGACGGCGACCTGACAGAAGAGCTCCCGATCCCACGCGCGGAAAACTTCATACCGGGAACCACCGCCAAGACCGCCGATCACCACCAGGGATCGGTCGACCTCCTGCCCGACGCCAAGATCCCAGCTCTGCCTGGGTGGGGCTGCTACTTGTGCCACTCGCTCACTCTCCGACCGACCGACGGGTGCACACGCTGTGCCCGGCACGAAAAGAGGGCTCCCGGTCCGGGAGCCCTCTTGCTGTGGCGCGTGGTTTCGCTACTTGCGCTTGGTCGGCAGGCGAAGGAGGAACGAGGCTCCGAGAGCCATGAGCGCCGATCCAAGCCCGAGAAGGCCGCTCGTGTCGCCGGTGTTCGTGGACGGAAGGTTCGAGACGCCCGCGACGGTAGAGCCGCCTTGCGCTCCTGTTTGCGGGGTGGTCTGAACTCCCGCGACTGCGGTGTTAACGCCGGATCCGCCCACTGCGCCGGCTGCGCCCGCTGCGCCCGCCGAGCCGGACGTGCCCGTGCTTGCGCCGGCCGTCGGCGCGGTCTGCACCGAGGCGACGACGCCGTTCGGTCCGAACCCTGGGGCCCACGTGATCGCCCCCGCTGGGGTAACGGTTGCTGTGGTTCCGGTCGACGATGTCTCGGTCGTACCGGTCGTCGTGCCAGTCGTCGGTGCCGCCGTGCAGACGACGATTGAGTTCGTGACCTGTGTGTTCGCCTGCGCTTCCGCCGCGACGCTCGCGTTCAGGTTGAGCGTCGCTTGGTGCGCCGCGACTTCTGCCGCGACGATGTTTGCGGCATTTCCGGAGGCGATCGCGGCGTTGAGGTTCGTCATTGCGGTTTGAGCCGCTGCGAGTGACGTTGCGAGGTTGCCCTTGGCGGTCATCGCCGCGTTGATGGCAGCCGCCAGGTTGTCTTTCTGCGTCTGCGTCAGGGTGGCGCAGGTCGTCTGGAGGGTTTGAGCTGATGTGAGCGAGGCCGCGATCTCGGTCGTCGCGGTCAGGCCACCGGTGATCGCCGCGGTAAGAGCGGTCGTGATCGCGCCGGTGTCGCCTTCGTGAATAGATCCGCCCGTAGAAACGGTCTGCGAACCGGTGCCCGACGCTCCGGTGTTCGAGCCGGCGGCGCCGGTGTTCGATCCCGCTCCCTGGCTATTGGTGTTGCTCGCGGCGTTCTTGCTCGCGGAGTTCGTACCGGTGGCCGAGCCGTTCGCCGCGCTCTGAGAACCGGTGCCCTTCGTTCCCTTTGTGTTGCTGACGTTCTTGCTTGCGGAGTTCGTACCCGTGGCCGAACCGTTCGCCGCGCTCTGAGAACCGGTGCCCTTCGTTCCCTTTGTGTTGCTCGCGTTCTTGCTCGCGGAGTTCGTACCCGTGGCCGAGCCGTTCGCCGCGCTCTTTGAGCCCGTGCCCTTCGTTCCCTTTGTGTTGCTCGCGTTCTTGCTCGCGGAGTTTGTCCCAGTCGCTGAGCCCTTGCCCTTGCTCTTGGAACCGGTGCCCGTCTTCGAGCCACCGTTCTTCGTCTTTGATCCTGTCTGGTTCGAGTTCATGTCGGGGCCCTGCTGCCCGCTGTTGCCGCCGCCGTGTGAAACGTGCGCGCCGTTCGAGACTTCGACGCTCGCGTCTTCGTTGGCGCGAGCTTCGATCTTGGCCTTGGCTTTCAGCTGGGCGTCAGCCTTCGCCTTGGCGTCCGCGTCACCCTTCGCCTTCGCGTCCGCGTCAGCCTTCGCTTTCGCGGCGGCGTCAGCTTTGGCCTGCGCCTTCGCGTCGGCGTCTGCCTTTGCCTGCGCCTTCGCGTCTGCGTCAGCTTTCGCTTGCGCCTTAGCGTCGGCGTCTGCCTTTGCCTGCGCCTTGGCGTCGGCGTCGGCTTTCGCCTTCGCTGAAGCGTCGGCCTTTGTCTTGGCATCCGCGTCGGCCTTGGACTTCGCGGCCGCATCCGCCTTCGCCTTTGCGTCGGCGTCAGCCTTCGCCTTCGCGGCAGCGTCGGCTTTTGCCTTTGCGTCGGCATCAGCCTTCGCCTTCGCGGCTGCGTCGGCTTTTGCCTTCGCGTCCGCGTCAGCCTTGGCCTTGGCGGCGGCATCGGCCTTCGCCTTGTCGTCGCCCTTGTCCTTCGGAGCGTTCTTTCCACCCGACTCGACCTGTTGTGCGTCGAGCTGCTGGTAGTACGCGTTCGCCATCTCTACGCGCGCGAAGACAACCATGATCGCGAACGCTGAGATGAGAACGAGCTTGATTGGTCGCATATTCAGCCTCCCGTTTCTATCGGCCCGGTTGTCCGGGCGCCTCGCAAACGAGGCGATGCGGGAGCACGGCTCAAACCACCGGTGTCATCTCGCGGTAACGGAACGACCACGATTGACTGATGACTGGGTAACGCGAGAGGTGAAAGCTAGCGAGCGGTAGGCAGCGGAGCGAGGCGCGAGGACCACTCCGCGATCCGTGAAACAGCTTTGTCGAGATTGGCCAGCGAATTCGCGTACGACAACCGCAGGTACCCCTCACCGGCCGCGCCGAAGCAGGTGCCCGTCAGTGTCGCCACGCCGGCCTCGGTGAGGAGCCGATCGGCCACCTCGGTGCTCGATCGGAGGCCGAGGCCGCGCACGTTCGGGAATACATAGAACGCACCGTGTGGGATGCGGCACGTGATGCCAGGGATGGCGTTGAGTCCCTTCACAACCGCATTTCGCCGGCGACGAAACTCAGCGATCATCCGATCGACCTCTGGCGGCCGCGAAGAGAGCGCGGCCGTTCCGGCTCTTTGGACGAACGTCGCCGTGCAGGAGACCGAGTTCGTGACGAGCTTCGCGACCGGCTCGACGAGCGCGCGCGGGAAGACGCCGTAGCCGAGTCGCCAGCCGGTCATCGCGAACGTCTTGCTGAATCCATCGAGCAGGATCGTCCGCTCCGCCATGCCCTCCTCCACCGCGATCGAACGGTGCTCTCCCTCGTACACGAGCTCGCCATAGATCTCATCGGCGAGGACCCAGAGATCGCGCTCGCGGGCGATGGCCGCGATCTCGCGGATCGCCGCGCGTGAAAGCACGCCACCCGTCGGGTTGTTGGGGCTGTTCAGGACGAGCACTTTCGTTCGCGGGTTCACCAGCGCGCGAAGCTCGTCGAGATCGGGCTGAAAGTCGTTCTCTTCACGAAGCGCGAGCGGCACGCCGCGCGCTCCGGCGAAGTTGATCATCGACGAGTAGATCGGAAAACCGGGATCCGGGTAGATCGCTTCGTCCCCCTCGTCGAGAAGTGCCAGCAGGGCGTAAAACATGATCGGTTTCGCGCCCGGGGTGACGATCACCTGGCCCGGATCGGCGCGGACTCCGCGACGCTCGCTCAGGTATCGAGCGATCGCCTCGCGCAGCTCGACGACACCGGCGGACGGCGTGTAATGGGTCTCTCCTCGTTCGAGCGCGGCGACGCCGGCCGCGACGATCGCGGGGGGCGTATCGAAATCGGGCTCGCCGATCTCCAGATGAACGATGTCGCGGCCTTTCGCCTCGAGCGCCCGAGCCTTGGCGAGGACTTCGAACGCCGTCTCGGTCCCCAGGCGCGACATACGTGATGCCAGCGGTCGCATGGAAGCGTGAAGAGTCTAGGGCGGAAGCTTTCCCTCGACGCAGGCGCAGCCGTCCGGACCGACGACGGCGGAGTGTCGCGTTCGTGGAGGCAGGATGAGTCGGTCGCCGGGCCGCATCGTGACGCGGCGGCCGCTCGCGAGCACGAAATCGATCGAGCCGCGAACGCAGTACAGAAGCTTTGTATAGAGATGCTCGTGCTCCGCGTAGGTGTCGCCGGGCGCGTTCGACCACCCGTAGACATCGCGCGCCTCGCGCCGCAGCGCCGCCTCGATCGTGCCGGCATCGGGCGCGGCAGCTCCGGCCCGAGGACGGTACTCGACGTCCGTGCGCTCTACGCCGGGCACTTCAGTCACACCAACTCGCGGAATCGTCGCAGCGCGTCGAGGTGCTCGTCGATCGCGCGGTATCCGGCGCCCATCGTGTTCAGCTCGACGCCTGTCATTCCGATCTCCCGGAAAATCTCCAGACCCTTTTTCCACTCCTCGGGACCGCTCTTTGCCGCAGGGATGCGCCCTTCGACCGGAAACGTGGCGGGATCACGCCTTTCCTCCTGCACCAGGCGACGGAATGCCGTCATCCCGGCGCGACCATCTTCATTCGGCGGCATATGCGTGAACCAGCCATCCGCGATTCGCGCGATACGTCGCAGGGCCGGCTCGACGACGGTCCGCGTCTGCCTGTCCCAGCCACCGCCCATCCAGATCGGGATCGGGCGCTGCACCGGCAACGGGTTGATGCCCGCTCGATCGATGTGATGCCATCGACCGTTGAAGTCCACGACCTCTTGCGTCCACAGGAGGCGCAGGACGGCGATCTGCTCCTCGATCCGCTTGCCGCGATTCGTGAACGCCATCCCGAGCGCTTCGTACTCGACCTCATTCCAGCCGATGCCGACCCCAAGAACCAGTCGACCGCGAGAGAGGACATCGACCTCCGCCGCCTGTTTGGCGACCAAAGCGGTCTGCCGTTGCGGTAGGACGATGATCGCGGTCGCGAGCTTCAATCTGGTGGTGATCGACGCGAGGTAGCCGTAGAGGACGAGGGGCTCGTGGAACATCGAGCGATGGTCGTACACACCGGTCCAGCCCCCCGGCCTCTGGGAGTCTGCGCCGAGGACGTGATCAAAGATCACAAGGTGGTCGTAGCCAAGCTCCTCGACGGTCCGCACGTACGTAGCGATCACGTCGGGGTCAGCGCCGATCTCGAGCTGAGGAAAGACCGCACCAACTCGCACGAAGGTCAGTATCGCCGGGACTGCTGTCTAGGGGGCAAGGCTCCGGCGGATCCAGGCATCCGGGCTGAACACGCCATCGAGCAGTACGACGAAGGCGCTCTCGGCGGGGCTGTAGCCGCGCGTGAGATCGATCCGGACGACGCGCGATCCGCCGAAACCGATCGCGAAGCGCCGATCCGCGCTGACCACGGCGCGCCGCAGGAGGCTCGAGGGTGCATGAGGTAACGCGTGTCGGGCCAGATGCCGTCGAGCCGAAGGCTTCCGAGGACCTCGAGCCGTCCTTCGCTACGGAGATCTTGCCCGTCGGCGCGCACGCTCATGACGCTCGGGTTCGTCACGAAAATACCGCTTGCCGTGATGGTCGGACCGACCGAGCCCGCGAGAAAGAACACGCGTCTCCCGTCGAAGAACGGTGACGCGGCCGCCGTGTCGACGAGCTTGCGGATCGGCTGTCCGGGCTGCTGCAATGCACCGAGCACGCCCGTGTCCGACTCGACGAGCACTTCGTCGTCGCTCAGCCAGTCCCCGAAGAACGCATTCCCGAATACGCCCGCGGCCACGAGCTCGCGACGGTCGAGCGACCCGATCCAGAGGTCGGTCTTCCCGTCCGTGGATCGTTGGAGCGTCGCGGCGACTCGCTTGCCCGAAGGAGACCAACGCTGATCGATAAGGCGGAATCCCGCAGCGCGCATTTGCCCGAGCCCCCGGATGTCGATGTGTGTTCCGTCGAGATTGATGACGGTGATGCTGTCATCGGTCGCGTACGCGACAGCTTGGGCATCGCCCGTCCAGCGCGTCGCGAATGGGCGTGACGTGTTCGCAGCGACGGTCGCGATCGATCGGGCGGACGAGCCGTCGGCATTGGATACCCAGAGCACGAACCCGCCCGACGGGCTCTGTCGCCAATACGCGAGGCGCCCGGTCGACGAGAGCGGAAGCGCCGGACCGCTGCCCGCGGCCGATCCGGAGGACGCGCTCCCGCCGGCATCGACCGTCGTGAAAACCAGCGCGACAGAGCCCGCCGCGATGAACGCGGCGGCCACGACGTACGGCAGGAGCGACCCGACGTGCCGCATCTCCTCAATAATCGCTTGGTGGCAGATCCCCTCTCGGCCGCGAAGACCTTCATGGCGGCGCTCGAGTCCAACGACGCTGAGAAGGCCGCCGCGGTATGCGCCGAGGATGTCGCCATCGAACTGCCCGGTGGGGATCGCCAGCTCGAAGGTCGCGAAGGGGCGAAACAGCTCATTCGGATGGCACCGCCGTTCGTGCGAGTGGTCCGCGAGGAGGCCGTCATGGGGACGACCGTCATCCTCCGGGGACTAACGCGGTCGCCCGGCCACTTCGCGAACTACACGACCTGGACCTTCGAGACCGAGGGCGACCTCATCACGCACGTCACCTTCCAGTGGCGACCGGCGAACTGAATCTCGTCGCGTCGAGCGTCGAGCGTCGAGCGTCG
>WNGI01001672.1_pt1 | contig 46878 bp, 48 predicted proteins | sample 5400621 | NCBI WGS metagenome assembly WNGI01 (sample SAMN13153374, study PRJNA577476) | soil metagenome | isolation source: 20 cm soil or saprolite under Garry oak tree replicate 1 | place: USA:California | collected 2016-06-15 | reverse complement strand
CGTAGCGAGCCGGCGGACTGGCGTGTTGCGCGAAGTTCGAAGACGCTAGCGCCCGCCCCGCACCTTCGGCAGCGGCGGCAGGCCGTGCTTGCCGTCGACGAGGTAATGATGGAACCAGTCGCGAACCTGCACGAGGTTCTCGGCCCTGCGATACGGCGCGCCGGAGCGCGTCAGCTCGTGCGATTCCTCCGGGACTCGCATCAGGCGGACCGGCCGCTTCTTCGAGCGGAGCACGGTGAACAGAGCCTCCGCCTGGCCGACCGTCGTCCGGAGGTCCCGCTCACTGTGCTGGATGAGCAGCGGCGTCCGAATGTCGTCGGCGTAGCTGATCGGTGAGATCTCCCGGAAGTAGGCCGGGTCCTCCCACGGCGTCGTGCCGAACTCGTATTTGGCCCATTCGCCGCCGCTGATGTCCCCGGTCAGGAAGAGCATCGCCATGTCGCTGACCGAGCGGCACGTGATCGCCGCCCGGAACCGCTGGTCGTGGGCGACGATCCAGTTCGTCAGGTAGCCGCCATACGACCCGCCGGTCACGCCGAGCCGCTCCGGGTCGGCCAGCCCGTCGGCGACGAGCGCGTCGATCCCGGCGACGACATCGCGCATCGGGCCGGGACCCCAATCGCGAATGTTCGCCTCGTTGAACTCGCGGCCGTAACCCTCGGAGCCGCGCGGGTTGCTGTAGAAGACGCCGATGCCGCTCCCCGCGAGGATCTGGAACTCGAGGAAGGGCGACCAGCCGTAGAGGGTGTGCGGCCCGCCGTGGATCTCGGTGACGACAGGGCCGGGATGGCGGGCGGTGGCGCCCTTGGCCGATCCGCGAGGCCGGCGACCCGGGATGAACCAGCCCTGGACGTCGCGCCCGTCGACTTCGACGTGGCGCTCCTCCGGGTCGATCAGCGCCAGCTCGTCGAGGACGGCCGCGTTGAAGCGGCTCACCTGGTGCAGCCTGCCTGCGCCGTCGTCGCCATCGCGAACCCACAGATCGGCGGTCGCCGTCGGCGTCGACCGAATCACCGCTGTGCGCGCCGACACCTGATCGAACGACGAGATGTAGTGACGACCATCCGTCAGCCGCTCTGGCTCCCCGTCCTTCGTCGAGATCCGCCACAGCTCGTAGCTGCCGGCGATCGGGGCGAGGAACGAGATCCAGCGGCCGTCATCCGACGGCTTCAACCGGATCGGCTCGGCCGGCGTGATGTCGCTGTTCATGCTCGAGCCCGGCATGAGATCGTGCGGCCCCGACAGGTTCCGGCCACCGTCGGCCGCGGCATCGGAGCCGTCAGCGGCGAACAGCCAGATGTCGAACCGATAGTCTCCGGCCGGGCGCCGCCCACCAAGCGCGGCGATCGTCCGGCCGTCGGGCAGCCAGGTCGGGCTGAAGAAGATCGAGTGGTTGCCGCCGGACACTCGCGTCCGCCGCCCGGTGGAGACCTCGACGACGACAATGTCGGAGCGATAGTCGATGTCGTGATCGCGGGCGAGGTTCGTCGAGTAGGCGATCCGCTTCCCATCCGGAGACCAGGCCGGATCCTCCGCCGCCGTCTGGCCGTCCGTCAATCGGCGGGCCACGCCGGTCCCCACGTCGACGAGCCACAGCTGAGCGATCGAGTCGTAGACGAAGCCCGTCCCGTTGAACATGTAGTTGAGCCGGTCGATATAGCGATAGTCCGACTCAGGCGGATCGGTCGGCTTGCGCTTCTCGTCGAAGCCGCGGAGGCGTCGGTCGTCCTTTCGCGTCGCCGCCCGGGAACTCGTCGTCACGACAAGCTGCGAACCATCCGGAGACCAGGCAAACCCCGTGACGCCCCGCGGCAGGTCCGTCAGGCGGCGCGCCTCGCCGCCATCGAGCGGCAGGAGGTGGACCTGGGTGGCGTCTTCGCGGTCCTTGGGATTCTTTGGCGCCTCCGGCTCCTCCTCGACGTGCAGCCGCCGATCGGACAGGAAGGCGATCGTCCGTCCATCTGGCGAGAAACGCGCGTGACGGTCGGTCCTCGCGCCGATCGTCAGCTGGCGGGGCTCCCCGCCATCGATGGGCACGAGCCAGATCGCCTGGCGGTAACCGTCGTGCCTCGGCGCGCTCGTCTGGACGGTGATCGTGGCACGCGACCCGTCAGGGGAGAGGCGAGGGTCCGTCGGAATGCGAAGGCGGTAGATATCGTCGGGTGCAATCGGGCGCGTCGACGATGCGCGACCAGCTGTCGTTGCGACTCGAGCCGGACGTCGCGACGCTGCCGAACCTGCCGGCGACGCTTCGGCCGATGCTGCCGCGACCGCTCGCGGAGCCCTTCGACTCGACGGCTCACCTGTTCGAGCCGTCGTGGGGTGGCCTGCGAGCCCTGGCCTTCATCGGACCGGCCGAGATCGCCGGATCCGGCGACGTGCGGCTCTTCGACGGGGAAGGGCGCGACGTCGCCCCGACGCTGTCCGAGCTGGCGGGCCTGGCGGTCCGCGTCGATGCGCGATCGGCCGTGCTCGATGGCGAGCTGGTCGTGGTCGACGCCGCGGGTCGGGCGGACCCGGACGAGCTGGCACGACGCCTGGCCGGAGGCCGCGGCCGCCCCGTCGCATTCCTTGCCTTCGACCTGCTCCACGTCGACGGCCGATCGCTGCTCTCGGCGCCGCTCGACCGGCGGCGCGAGCAGCTTCGTCGAGTCCTTCGACCCGGCGACGAGGTGGTCGCCGTCCCCGCGATCGCCGGGGAGGGTCGGGCGCTTCACGAGGCGGCCGCGGCCCAGGGCATCGCCGGGGTCATGGCTCGCCAGCGATCGAGCCCCTATCTTCCGGGCGTCCGATCGCGGCTGTGGCGATTCATCGCCGTCGGCGGCGACGTCGAGACGGCCTCCGATGGTGACGCGGCCGCGAGTGGCCGATCGGCGGCCGGTGGCCCCAAAACGACGCCGAGCGGGCCGGACCCGGATCCCGACGGCGAGACTCCCGCCTCTGCGCCGGTCGTCGCCCTCATCCGCAGGCTGCCGTTGCTGTTCGACGACTGAGCCTGCCGGCTCCTCGCCCAGGGATCGCCAACTATCCGGTGCCAGTGAGAACCACATAGGACTTCTCGGGCTTGCAGGGGCAGGACTATCGGATATGGTGGCCGCTCGATGGGAATCTTGACCCGCTATCGGGCACCCGGAGAACGAAAGGCCGAGAGGCGTCAGCAGCAAGGGGATCCGATGTCTCGCAACCTCATTCTCGCCACAGGTACGTTCCTCTGGACGGTCTTCGCAGTCGACGCGATCGTCCATGTCGCCACCGGTTTCTGGATCGCCCCGGCGGTCGCGGGGCTCGTGGGCGTGGCGTGGGTCGCCATGCGTCGCGTGCGGGTGCACGTGCGACGGAGCGCGCCCGAAGCCTCCTAGCCCCTGCGCGCCGCCGCCACGTACGCGCGGAGACCCGGCCGCTGGCCGTACAGCAGCACGCCGGCCGAGTAGATCCGGACGGCGATGACGCCGACGATCCCGATCGCGACGATGAGCAGCCCGAATGACAGGACGACCTCCCACGCTTCGACGCGCCCGATCGACAGTCGGGTCAGCATTACGAACGGGCTCCAGAACGGCACGTACGAGGCGAAGCGGATGAAACCCGCCGTGCCGCCGGACAGCGCCAGGACGGCCTGGAAGTAGCCGACGATCGCGATCAGGCTCAGCGGAAGGGCGATGATCTGGAGATCCTCCGGCCGGCTGACGAGCGACCCCGCCGCGGCGTAGATCAGGGCATAGAGCGCGAAGCCCAGGACGTAGAACCCGGCAAACGCCAGCAGCAGACCCGGTGACAGTGCTACCAGAGACGGTGCAACCGAACCGCTCGGGCCGAGCAGCGCGACCGAGAGCCGTTCTTCGACGACGAGGGTGAGCAGGGCGCAGGCAATGATCACCGCGTATTGAGTAGCTCCCGCGGCGCCGATCCCGAGGACCTTGCCGATGACGAGCTGGCGAGCCGACGCGGCGCTGATCAGCAGTTCCATGACGCGACTCGACTTTTCCGCGACGACCCCGGCCGCGACCCACATACCGTAGATGACGAGGGTGATGAAGATCAGCACGACGAAGACGATCCCGACGATCCGCCGGCTGGCGTATTCCGAGCTCGACACGGGCTTGCCACCGGCATTCGGGCCGTCGATCGCGGTCGTCGTGAGCGACGGAACCTGGACCGCCGCGCCACTCCGCTGCGCCGCGTCGATGACGCCGACCCCGTAGGTCCCGATCTCGAGCAGCTGCTTCTTGTCCGCACTGATGTCCTGGCTCGTCCGGAGGTCGAACGCGAGGCGGCCGCCGGTCTCGCGGGTGACCACGAGCGCGGCGTCGTACTGACTCTGCGCGACTGCGTCGAGGCTCGAAACGAGCGTCAGCGTCCAGGTGCCGCCGCCGCCGGACGATCCGACGATCAGGATCTGGTTCATCGTATCCGCCACCGTCCGACCGAGTGCCGGGTCGTCGGCGACGATGGCGACGCGGGTCACCGAGCCGCTGTCGAAGGCACGAAGGATCATCGGCGACATCGCGACGAAGACGGCAAGCGCGGCGAGAAGCAGGGTCGACGCTCCGAAGAGGCGGCTGCGAACGCGCTCGACGTATTCGCGCTTGGCGATCGTCAGCGCGTTCGGCAGGAGCGGATCGCGGCGTGGACCGACGGAAGTGCCGGTTGGATCGGTCATGCCGCGGGCTCGTCGGTCGCGACGCGCCGCTCCGGCGTCGACGCATCGGAACCCATCTCCGGGGCGAGATGGACCTCGTCGTCCGACGGTCGACCGACGTGGTCGATGAAGATCTGTTCGAGCGACGCTTCTGCGACCTCGAAGTGGGTGACCCGCGCCCCGCGGGCGATGGCGGCCGCCAGGATGACGTCGGGCTCGATGCCGGCGTCGAGCTCGATCTCGGTTCGGTCGATGCCGGGCCGCAGGATGCGCGCGCCGGCCACGTCGGAGATCCAGGTCAGGCGGTGATCGCCCTCGACGGCGAGGCGCACGAGCCGCCGGCCGGCCGCGCGGCGAATGTCCCGGACGGAGCCACCGACGACGACCCGGCCACGATCGACGATCGCGATCGATTCGCACATCGCCTCGACGGTGTCCATCTGGTGGGTCGAGAAGATGAGCGTCCGGCCCTGGTCACGAAGCTCGAGGAAGGCCTCGCGGAGGAGGGCGACGTTGACCGGATCGAGGCCGGTGAACGGCTCGTCCATCAGCAGGACCTGGGGGTCGTGGAGGATCGCCGCGATGAGCTGGATCTTCTGCTGATTGCCCTTGGACAGCTCCTCAGGCCGGCGATCGCCGAGCTCCGGGACGCGCAGGCGGGCCAGCCAGTGGAGCGCCTCACGGCGCGCTCGATCCGGTGGCAAGCCGTACAGAGAGGCGAAGTAGGTGAGCTGGTCGACCACCGTCATCCGCGGGTAAAGGCCGCGCTCCTCGGGCAGGTAACCCCACGTCGCGCGGGGCAGCTCGCGGCTGTCGGTCCCGTTCCAGGCCACGGTCCCGTGGTCAGCGTTGAGGACGCCGAGGACGATCCGCATCGTCGTCGTCTTGCCGGCGCCATTCGCACCGAGAAAACCGAATACCTGGCCCGCGGGAACCTCGAAGGTGAGGCCGTCGAGCGCCCTGGTCGAGCCGAACCGCTTGTGGAGTTGATCGATGACGAGGCTCACTCGCCGAAGGGTAGCGGGCAACGATCATTGGCGCGTATGGCCTGATCGTCCCGGTTCGTTGGGCTTGCACTCTGTGGCCCAGCCGCCGGCCTCCGTCGGGCGAAAACAATGTCTCCATGGCGATGCCGTTCTTTGCATATTTCGCCTGGGCAGGATCCGGTTTCGCCTGGGCAGGATCCGGTCCGCTCGCCGGGCTAGTCCAACCTCGACCACGGCGGGCTGGCGAAAAACACCATTCCGTTGCGATGCCGTTCTTTGCATATTTCGGTTGTTCGACGTCTGCCGGGCTCGGATCCGTCGGCCCTGTCCGGCGGTCCCGGGTCTCCGGCGGTCCCCCGGGCCGTCTGGCGGTCCCCGCCCGTCCGGCGGTCCCCTGGCCCGTCCGGCGGTCCCCCGGGGCCGTCTGGCGGTCCCGGGTCTCCGGTGATGCCGACAACGGCATCAGCAAACAGGACATCGAATCTCGGCGCGAGCGCGAAAGGGCAACGTCGCGCCAGCCGCTCGCCTCCGTGCGATCATCTTCCCTGTGACAGCACCGGCCTCGCCCTCACCCACCGTCGCAACCAGGATCCATGCCGACCGCGAGGCGCGGACGCTCCGGATCGACTGGCAGGACGGCCATGTCACCGTCCACGACTTCACCGCGTTGCGCTGGCTCTGCCCGTGCGCCTACTGTCGCGGCGAGGCGGGGATGCCGGGCTGGCTCGACACTGCGCCGACGCTCACCGGCGAGCAGACTCGGCTCGTCGACATTGCCCTCGTCGGGAATTACGCGGTCGCGCCATCATGGGGCGACGGCCATCACACCGGCTATTACACCTTCGCCCTGCTCCGCGATCGCTGCCCGTGCGCCGAGTGCGCGGCACGGCGAAGCAGCCGGGATCCGGCAATGACCCAGGAAGCACGTCACGCCAAGGAGCATCAATCATGATCGTCGCCACGACCCCGTTCATCGCCGGACATCGCGTCACGGAGACGAAAGGCCAGACCTTCGGGGTCGTGGTCCGGAGTCGCGGCTTCTCCGGCAACCTGATTGCCGGCCTTCGCTCGATCGGTGGCGGCGAGATCAAGGAGTACACCTCGCTCCTCGAGGACACCCGCCGGCAGGCCCTCGATCGACTGGTCAAGAACGCGACGCTGATGGGGGCGAACGCGGTCATTTCGATGCGCTTCGACAGCTCCGAGCTGGCCGGCACGATGTCGGAGATCGTCGCCTACGGCACAGCCGTGGTTGTAGTCGAGGACGCGAACGCCGCCCAGCCCGGCGAATGAAACGGAAGCGAGCGTGAACCGATGCTGAGCGCGACGACCAGGCTGATTCTCGCGGTCATCGGCGTCCTCCTCGCGCTGGCGGGCCTGGCAGCGAGCGCAGCCGGGGCCGGTGTCTCCGGCCTGTGGGCGACGATCCTCGGTGCCTGTCTGGTCGTCGCGGTGGTCATCGAGCGCCAGCGTTACCGATCGGAAGAGGCCGATCGAGCGTTCGAACCGAGCGGTCCCGGCGGTGGCGAACCGACCGGGACACTCGAGCCGCGCTTCCGACCGACCGACGAGCTGTTTGTCGACCCGACCACTGGCATACGAATGCGCGTCCATGTCGACGGTCGCACCGGTGAACGCCGCTACGCCGCCGACGCCCAGGGTCGCCCTGACTGAGCGCAGGACCTTCCGCCCGCGGGAAAGTTGATCGGCGCGTGGTATTCTCGGCGGCCCGATCGTGCCGTGCACTGGGACCAGCGGTGAGGCCGGCATGCCGGCAGCCGGGTCGGGAAGCGCGCAGGGAGTGACGACCAGCCGATGACCGCCGTCGACGACCGTAACGTCGGCCCGGCGCGCCCACGTCCGCGGGCCACGATCCGGCCCGCCGCCCGTTCGACCGCCCGCCCTCCCTACATCAACCGCGAACTTTCCTGGCTCGAGTACGTGGATCGCGTCATGTTCGAGGCGCGCGATCGACGCAATCCGTTGATCGAGCGGGTCAGGTTCCTGACGATCTTCGCCAGCATGCTCGACGAGTTCTTCCAGATTCGGGTCGCCGGCCTGCGTCAGCAGATCAACGCGGCCTCCGTCGCCCTCTCGCCGGACGGCCGAACGGCAACCGAGCAACTCGCTGCGGCGCGGACCCGCGTCCTGACCCTCGTCGAGGATCTCAGCGGGCTGTACGCGGAGATCCGCCGCTCGCTGGCGGCCGAAGGCGTCGAGATCCTCGACTACGCCGCCGTCCCGGAGCATCACGTCACCCTCCGCCAGCGGTTCCTCGACGAGATCTACCCGGTGCTCACCCCGCTCGCCGTCGATCCGGGACATCCGTTCCCATACATCTCGACCCTCAGCCTGTCGATCGCGGTCGGCCTCCGCGATCCGGAGACCGGCGAGACCCGCTTCGCCCGCGTCAAGGTCCCGCCGATCCTGCCGCGGCTCATCGAGGTCGAACCGAACCATTTCGTCCTCCTCGACCAGATCATCGAGGCGAACCTCGATGTGCTGTTCAGCGGAATGGAGATCCTCGAGCATCACCTCTTCCGGGTCACCCGCAACGCCGACCTCGCGATCGAGGAGGACGAGGCCGACGATCTCCTCATGGCGATCGAGGAGGAGCTCCGCCGCCGCCGGTTCGGGGAGGCCGTCCGGCTCGAGGTCGAACGATCGATGCCGCCGGCGACCCGCCAGATCCTGCTCCGCGGGATCGGGCTGAGCGAGGACGATTGCTACGACGTCCGCGGCATGCTGGACTTGACCGGCCTGCGGGTGATCACGGAGCTCGATCGACCGGATGTGAAGAGCCCGTCCTGGACCCCGGTGACGCCGGCCCGCCTCGTGCCGCCGGACGAGGACGAGCGAACCGACATCTATTCCGTCATCCGCGCCGGCGATCTCCTCGTCCATCACCCCTATGAGAGCTTCGCCGCATCGATCGAACGGTTCATCGCCCAGGCCGTCGGTGATCCCGACGTCCTGACCATCAAGATGACGATCTATCGGACCTCGGGCGACTCGCCGATCGTCCGCGATCTCATCCGGGCCGCCGAGCAGGGCAAGCAGGTCGTCGTCCTCGTGGAGATCAAGGCCCGCGCCGACGAGGAGGCGAACATCGTCTGGGCTCGAAAGCTCGAGCAGGCAGGGGCCCACGTCGTGTACGGGCTCGTCGGGCTCAAGACGCACAGCAAGGTCGCACTCGTCGTCCGCCGCGAGGGCAGCGGTCTCCGCCGCTACGTCCACATCGGGACCGGCAACTACAACCCGCGGACGGCCCGCGTCTACACGGACCTCGGCTTGCTGTCCTGCCGGCCCGAGCTGGGCGCCGACGTGACCGACCTGTTCAACCTCCTGACGGGCTTGTCCCGGCAGCGCTCGTTCCGTCGTCTCCTCGTCGCCCCGCACAGCCTGCGCAGCCGCTTCCTCGAGCTGTTCGAGCGCGAGTCGGCCCATGCCCTGGCCGGCCGCGAAGCGCGGATCATCGCCAAGGTCAACGCGATCGTCGACGAGGAATGCATCGACGCGCTCTACCGGGCTTCGCAGGCCGGCGTCCGGATCGACCTCATCAGCCGTGCTGCCTGCTCGATCCAGCCCGGGCTGCCGGGCGTGTCCGAGGGGATCACCGTTCGCTCGATCATCGGCGAGTTCCTCGAGCACTCGCGGATCTTCGGTTTCGCCAACGGTGGGACGCCGGAGTGGTACATCGGCTCGGCGGACCTGATGGACCGAAATCTCGACCGGCGGATCGAGGCGGTCGTCCCCGTCGAGGACGGCGAGGCACGCGCTCGGCTGGCAGAGATCATCGACATCATGCTGGCCGATGACCGCCGCTCATGGCAGCTCGGGGCCGACGCGACGTGGCGCCGCACCGAGGACATCAACGGCGTGCCGGGGACGGTGGACAGTCACGAGATGCTGAAGGCCAGGGCGCTCGCCGCCGGGTCGCTCGCGTCGACTCCGAGACGGCCCGGCGCGGGTACCGGCTCCCTCGATCCGCGGGCCTGAGGTCGAGTCGTGAGCGAATCACCCGCCGCTCCCCGACCCGTCGAGATCGAGCTCAAGTACCGCCTTCGCGAGGAGGCCGCGGGCGATCGCTATCTTCTCGCCGACGAGCTCGCGGGCTTCGTGCCGATCACACCGGTTCGCTCGACCCAGCTCGAGGACCGCTATCTCGACACCGCCGACGGCGCCATGGCCCGGGCCGGCTTCGCCTGCCGGCTGCGCCAGACCGCGAAGGGCACGACGGTCTCGGTCAAGTCGACCGCGCGTCGGCCCGACGGTTCGGGCTTCCATCGACGCGAGGAGCTCGAGGGCCCGGCAGACCGGACGGCCGGCCCGCGCGACTGGCCGCCCTCGGATGCGCGGTCGCTCATCCTCGAGCAGTGCGGCGACGCCCCCCTTGTCGAGCTCGTGACGATCCGCCAGCTTCGGCGCAAGCGACATCTCCAGGCAGGCGACACGGTGGTCGAGCTCAGCCTCGACGAGGTCGACGCGGTCGCCCGCAGCCGGGTCGTCGAGCGGTTCGTCGAGCTCGAGGTCGAGCTCGTCCAAGGTGACGAGAAACAGCTCGAAGGGATGGACGCCCTCCTCGCCGAAGATCCCGCGCTTGTCGTGTCGACGGGGTCCAAGCTCGAGTCGGCGCTGGCCGCGGTTCGCGCCACGAGCGGCCGGCGGGGCAGAAAGCCGGCAATCCCCCTGCCGGATATCGAGCCCGACGAAAGGCCGACCGTGAAGCGCACCGGCGCCAATATCGACCAGCCGGTCTCGAGCCGCACTGAGCTCCCCGAGGCCGCGATGTCCGCCGAGGTCGAGACATCGCCCGCGGCCGCGACGGACCCGGGGCTCGACAAGGCGGCGCGCGGCGCGGCCTCGGGCTCGGGTGGCACGGCGAAAGCCGCCGAGGCAGCCGAGCCGGCCGATTCGGTCGCGCTGACCCTGCCGGGCCCGGAGGCACCGCGACTCGTCGTCGGCAAGACGCCGGGCGTCCTTGCCGACGACCACATTGCCGAGGCCGGCCGGAAGGTCCTTCGCTTCCACTTCGCCCGGATGCTCGCCCGCGAGGCCGGGACGCGCGACGGCAAGGACCCCGAGGAGCTCCACGCGATGCGGGTCGCGACCCGCCGCCAGCGAGCCGCGTGGCGCGTCTTCGGCCCGGCGTTCCGGCCAGGCCGGACGAAGACCTACCGCAGCAATCTTCGCGACGTCGCCTCCCGGCTCGGGGCCGTTCGCGACCTCGACGTGCTCCTCGAGGCGGCAGATGGCTACCGCGCGGACCTGCCGACAAGCGAGCAGCGAGCCCTCGAGCCTCTTCTGTCGGGCTGGCGGACTCACCGCGAGGATGCCCGCAAGCTCCTCATTCGCGAGCTCGACTCCGACGGCTATCAACGCTGGCTCGAGGATTACGGCGAGTTCGTTCGGCACGAGGGTCTTGCCGTCGTCCCGGTCGCTCCCACCCAGCCGCATCGAGTCCGCGACACCGCTGCGTCGCAGATCCTCACCGCGTACGAGGGGGTCCGGGCCTACGAACCGGTCCTGCGGTGGGCGGACGTCGAGACGCTCCACGAGCTGCGGATCGCCGGGAAGTGGCTCCGCTACACCCTCGAGTTCGTCCGGGAGGCGCTGGCGCCGGAAGCCGCGAACCTCATCGCTCGGGTCACCGCCATGCAGGACCATCTCGGCGAGCTCAACGACGCCGACGTGACGAGCCACATGGTTCGCTCGTTCCTGGTCGAGAACGCGGGCGGGCTGAGCACGATCGAGAGCGCCTCGGTCGCCCGCTACCTCGTGGTCCGGGAGAAGGACGTCGCGAGGCTACGCCGGACCGTCGGCGCCTCGTGGCGCGGGGTTGCCGGGATGACCTTCCGCCGGTCGCTAGGGCGGACGATCGCCAGCCTCTGATCGCTCCGTTCCTCATCCTGCTCTCATCTGGCGGGCGCTAGCCTACGGGCGCGGGTGCGAGGAGCGACGGTCGATGAGAATCCTGGTCGTCGAGGATGAGTTGAAGATGGCCGGTCTCCTCAAGCGTGGGCTGGAGGAGGAGGGTTATGCGGTGGACGTCGCCGCGACCGGTTCGGACGCGGTCTGGGCCGCGACCGAGAACCCGTACGACGCGATCCTCCTCGACGTGATGCTGCCCGACGTCAATGGCTTCGAGGTCTGCCGGCGGCTCAGGGCCGGCGGCCGCTGGGCGCCCGTCCTCATGCTGACCGCCCGAACCGCGGTGACCGATCGCGTCGCGGGTCTGGACGCCGGGGCGGACGATTACCTGACGAAGCCCTTCTCGTTCAGCGAGCTCTTTGCCCGCGTGCGGGCGCTGGTGCGCCGCGGCGCGACCGAACGGCCCGCAGTACTCGAGGTCGGCGACCTGACCCTCGATCCCGCGGCGCGACGAGTGACCAGGGGCGATGCCGCGGTCGAGCTCACGGCGAAGGAATTCGCGCTCCTCGAATACTTCATGCGGCGCCCGGGCGAGGTCCTGACCCGTTCGCGGATCATCGAGCACGTCTGGGATTTCGGGTACGACGGCGATTCCAACGTGGTCGACGTCTACGTCCGGTACCTCCGGGAGAAGATCGATCGGCCATTCCGATGGGACTCGATCGAGACGGTCCGCGGCAGTGGCTACAGGCTGCGTGAGGTCCCCCGTGGAACTGCCGATCCGCGCTAGGCTCGCCATCGTCTGCGCCGCGCTCGTGGGCGCCCTCGTCCTCGGCCTTGGGACGCTGGTCTACCTTCGCCTGGAGGCAGACCTGCGGGCCGCCGCCGACGACGGGCTCCTGCCAAGAGCGACCGCCGTCGTGGAGGAGCCGCCGAGCGGGCCCGCCCTCGCGATCGATCCCTCGGATGTAGGCGATATCTTCAGCCAGGTCCTGGCTCGGGATGGAACCGTCCTCGCGACGACGCCTGGCCTCGGCCCGGGGCCGGTCGTCCCCACGACGGGGTTAGGAGCCCTCGACGGCCCACGCTACTTCGACTCGGTCGTGCACCTGACCGACGAACCGCTGGTAACTCGGGTCCTCGAGATGCCAACCGCCGACGATCGCGTCGTCGTCGTCGGCGTGGCGTTCGACGACCAGCGAGAGGCCCTCGATCGGCTCCTCGTCCTGCTCGGGCTTGCCGGCGTGGTGGCGATCCTGCTCGCTGGTGCAGTTGGCTGGGTGGTCGCCGGCGCTGCGCTCAGGCCCGTCGAGCGGATGCGTGTCGAGGTCGATGCCGTATCCGGGTCCGAGCCGGGTCGCCGCCTGCGGCTTCCCCGCGGCCGGGATGAGCTCGCGGCGCTGGGTGTCAGTCTCAATCGGATGCTCCATCGTCTCGAGGCCGCCGTCGAGCGCGAGCGCCGGTTCGTCGCCGATGCCAGTCACGAGCTCCGGACGCCGCTCGCCAACCTCAAGGCCGAGCTCGACCTGGCGCTGCACCGGGCGCGATCGCCCTCGGAGCTCGTGGAGGCGCTACGGAGCGCGAGCGAGGAAACCGATCGCCTCAGCCAACTGGCGGAGGACCTGCTCCTGCTGGCAAGCGCGGACGGTGGCCCATTGCCCATACGGCTCGAGGATGTCGACGTAAGCAGCCTCGTTCGCGAAACAGTCGGCAGCTTCGAGGGAAGGGCCAAGTCGCTCGGTCTGGTGCTCGAGGCCTCGGTCGAGGCCGGCGTCCATGCCCGCATCGATGGCGTTCGCATCCGACAGGCAGTCGGCAATCTCATCGACAACGCCCTCCGGCAAACGCCGGCCGGTGGCCGAGTCACGGTCGAGATGCTTGCACGGACAGGGATCCTATCGATCGCGGTGGCGGACACCGGCGTCGGCTTCGAGACCGACTACCTGCCCCGTGCGTTCGAGGCATTCAGTCGAGCCGATGAATCGCGGTCGCGAGCGGCGGGCGGTGCGGGGCTCGGGCTGGCCATCGTCCGCGCTATCGCCGAGGCGCATCGCGGCTCGGTCGAGGCTAGGAACCGGGATGAGGGCGGCGCGCTCGTGGTGCTCCGCGTCCCGGCCTAGATTGGCCTCCACGCGCCGCTCTCATGCCCGGCTCACCGTCCTCTCACCGTCCATCGGGCAGGCTGGTCCCTCTCCGACGAAACGCATAGGAGGACGTCAATGTTCCGGAAATTGCTGACTGGCGCCGCCGGCGCGGCGATCGCGGTCGCGGCCATCGCGGTCGCGGCCAATGCAGCCTCAGCCCCCAGGACCGCCAGCGCGCCCGTCTTCGACCCCAACAATTTCGTCGCCGTTATCGACAACCCGTACTTCCCGCTGCCCGTCGGACGGACGCTGGTGTACAGCGGGACCAAGGACGGGCAGACCCAGCGCGACACGGTGACCGTGACTAACCAGACCAAGGTCATCCTCGGCGTCACCGCCACGGTGGCGAGCGACATCGCCGATCACAACGGGACCCTGCTCGAGAAGACCTCCGACTGGTATGCCCAGGACAAGCAGGGCAACGTCTGGTATCTCGGCGAAGACACGGTCCATTACCTGCCCCACGGCAAGACCGACACGTCGGGCTCGTGGGAGGCCGGGGTGAACGGTGCCCAGCCCGGGATCATCATGGAGGCGAACCCGCAGATCCCCGACTCATACCGCCAGGAATATCTCGCCGGTCAGGCCGAGGACACAGCCTGGATCGTCGATCGCGGCGGGACGGTCAGCGTCCCTTATGGCAAGGTTCGGAACGTCCTGACGACGCTCGAGGCCACGCACCTCGAGCCCGGCGCCTATGACCAGAAGATCTACGGGCCCGGCATCGGGATCGTCTCCGAGCTTGCGATCACAGGGGATCCTGAGACGGCCCAGCTCGAGAGCGTCACCGGTCCGTAAACGACTCCCTGGCCCACCGCCACAGGCTCTCCCCCCAAGGGCCTCGGCGGTTGGGCAGCTTCGACTGAGCCGCGGCCGGTCCGTGGCTCAGTCGACCCAGCCGTGGGCCAGCTCCTCCAGCCGATCCCGCCAGCTCGATCCGGCATGCGCGACGGCCACGACGGCGCCCTCCCGGACGCCCCCGTCGGCGACGCGAACCTCGCCGACTCCGTAGCGGACCATGATCGCCTCGACGATCGCCGCGCCCGCGCCGAGGATTCGTGCTCGCGCCGGCCTGACGAGAAACCGCTCCGCGAGATCCTCTGCTGAATGTTCGGCGACGACGCCGAATGCCGTCTCGAGGTCGGTCGCCCTCAGTCGTCGCTTCAGTCGCCCGTCCGGGATGATCTTGAGCAGGTTCGAGGCTGTCCCGCCGACGAGGATGATCTCGGCCGGTCGTGACGACGGAGCCACCGCGACCGCCTCCGCAGCCGCCTCTCGGAGCCGGAGCAGCTCGTCGGGTCTGGGCGGATCTCGTTGGACGTGTCGACCGGTCAACCGCGCCGCGCCCAGCCGCAGCCCGACGGCGACGGCCCGTCGTCTCGGGCCGACTGACACGAACTCGCTGCTCCCCCCGCCGATGTCGACGACGAGGACATCGTGCCCGATCGGCCGGCCCTCGGTGACGCCGATGAGGGTCAGGAACGCTTCCTCCTCGTGACCGAGCACGTGCAGGGGGACGCCCGTGGCCGCGTCCACCTCCGACACGATCCGGGCGGCGTCGGCGAGCCGTCGGAGCGGCTCGGTGCCGACAAATGTGATAGCCGTGGCCCCAGCCTCGCGGGCCTGCAGGGCATATACCGCGAGCGCGTCCGCGAGCTCCGTCCGCCCGGCGCTGCCCAGGAGGCCGGTTCCCTCGACGGCGGCGCCGAGCCCGAGAAAGACCGATTCGTCGATGAGCGGCTCGATCCGATGGTCAACGACCCGGGCAACCAGGAGGTGAACGGAGGTCGAACCCAGGTCGACGGCCGCCCCGATCTGCTCTCCGGCAGCCTCCCCCGTCACCGATCAGCCGTCGGCGTCAGACCGTGGGCCCTGTCGGCGCGGTCGCGGCGGACGCGGTGGCCGACGTCCCGGTGGCGGGTCGCGGCTTGCGCGTCCTCGCGGTTGAGGGCTTCGAGCCGGCGCGCTTCGTCTTTCGGGCGGTCGTTGCTGGTGGCTTGGATGCGGCTGTAGCCCGAGACTTGGCTGCGGTCGTCGTCGGCCGCTTGGCAGCAGCGGTGGCTCGATGCTTCGCTGCGGTCGTCGTCGGGGGCTTGGCCGCGGCAGCCCTCCGGGACGTCGTAGTTGCCTTGGAGGCAGCCGCGGCCTTCGGGGCAGCGGTCGACGGTGCGCCGGCAGTCGACGCCGCCGCGACGCCCGACGCCGTTCCGCCCCCCCGCCTGCCGGTGCGACGCGCCGCTGTCGACGATCGAGCTGCCTTCCGCCGCTTGGGAGCAGGTGCGGCGCCCTGGCCGCGCAGGTTCTTGAGGCCGGTGACAAGGGCCGCCAGTTCGACGACCTCGGCGCTGACCTCGGCCAGTCGAACCGTGCGCTTCTCGCGGTTCTTCGACGTGGACCTGTCGAGGCGGCCCTGGCGCCGGGCTTCCTCATCGCGCGCCGCCGCGAGCGCGAACTCGAGCCATTCAACATGACGGGCAACGGCCGCCGTCGGGCTCATCGGCTTCGGACTATCGGGGGGCATCGGGTCTCCTTCAGGATCGATCGGACGCACGGATCATAGCCGCGGTCGCCGGCGTGTGGACCGAAGCCAGTTCGGTCGGAGGAGCCTGTTAACAAAGCCTTAACGGATCACGAACCACCCGTTGAGCGGGCGCCGGGAACCTTTGGCTGGCAAGAGGCCAAAAGGACCCGCGTCCTAGCGCGGCAGTGAGGTCCGCGCGCCCCCAAACGCGGCCACGTCGAATCCCGCGCCCGAGCGCGGACAGAGGAGAACCCCTAGTGACGATACCGACGTCAAAGCGTCTTGGCGCGCTCGCGTTCGCGGCCGCCATGGTGTTCGGCGCCTGCACCACCACGGGCGCGTCCCCAAGCGCGCCGGCCGGCGCCGCGAGCCAGGCGCCAGCCGCCACCTCGAATGGGTCCAAGGCGCCGAGCGCCGCGGGGATGACCGCACCCGAGCCGGCCAGCGCCGCCATTACCCTCCAGGGGGCGGGCGCGACCTTCCCCACCCCGCTCTACACGAAGTGGTTCGAGGACTACAGCGCCAAGTATTCGAACGTCAAGGTCGACTACCAGTCGATCGGTTCGGGTGGCGGGATCAAGGCGATCACCCAGCAGACGGTCGACTTCGGCGCCTCCGACGCGCCGATGAAGGACACCGAGATCGCGGCCCTTCCGGCAGGGACCAAGCTGCTCCACGTTCCGGCAGCGCTCGGCGCCGTCGTCGTGATCTTCAACCTCCAGGGCGTGACCGATCTGAATCTGGACGCCGACAATGTCGCCGGGATCTTCCTGGGCAAGATCAAGAAGTGGAACGATCCGGCGATCGCGGCGAATAACGGCGGGGCAACGCTGCCGGACAAGGACATCCTCGTCGTGCACCGCTCGGATGCGTCCGGAACGACGAACGCGTTCACGACCTATCTCGATACGATCAGCCCTGACTGGCATACGGCAGTCGGCGCGGGCAAGGACGTCAAGTGGCCGACGGGTGTGGGCGCCCAGGGCAACGATGGCGTTGCGGCCGGCGTGAAGCAGACGGACGGCGCGGTGGGCTACGCCGAGCTCCAGTACGCCGTTCAGGCGAGCCTGGCCTCGGCCAAGATCAAGAATGCGGACGGCCAGTTCGTGGCCGGTTCGACAGACGGTGTCACAGCTGCGGCCGAGACGGCCGCTGTGGCGTTCCCGGCCGACTTCAGGCAGGCGCCGATCATCAACGGCAAGGGCGCCACGGCGTACCCGATCGCGTCATACACCTACCTGCTCGTCTACCAGGACCAGCAGGATGCGGACAAGGGCAAGACCCTGGTCGCGTTCATGTACTGGGCCCTGACGGACGGCCAGGCCGAGGAGAACGCCCTCGGCTATGCGCCTCTGCCGAAGCCAGTCCAGGACAAGGCGCTCGCCGAACTCCACCAGTTCACAACGGGCGGTTCGCCGATCTGGCCCTGACCTCTTCCTCCTCCAGGAAGCGCCGCGGAGCTCGGACCGCGGCGCTTCCGCATATTCCTCGAACGTGTCTGGTCCAGTGATGCAAGACATGGTCAATCTCCGAGCTGATCCGAGGCATGAATGACTACCGCTCGACTCCCCGGTCGCTCGCTCGAGGGCGGATCGGGAGGGGCCGCCGACCGGCTGTTCCGGAATGGAACGCGCATCGCCGGGAGTTTCCTCGTGGTCGCGCTGATCGCCATCGGGTTGATGCTCTGGCTCAGCTCGAGCGAGGCATTCGGGGCCTTCGGCCTCAGCTTCGTGACCGGGCTGGTCTGGGATCCCGTGGCCGCGGTCTACGGGGCGTTGCCATTTGTCGTCGGGACGATCCTGACGTCGCTCATCGCCGTCATCATCGCCGCACCCATCGGACTGCTGACCGCGATCTTCCTGGCGGAGCTCGCCCCCCGCCGCCTGTCGATCCCCCTGACGTTCATGATCGAGCTGCTGGCCGCCATCCCCAGCGTCGTCTTCGGGCTGTGGGGGGTCTTCATCCTGGGTCCGTTCCTCGGGCATACGATCGAGGCGTGGACCGTCGAGCATTTCGGCTGGATCCCGATCTTCGCCGGACCACCCTACGGGATCGGCCTGTTCACGGCCGGGATCATCCTCGCGATCATGATCGTGCCGACGATCGTCTCGATCGCGCGCGAGGTCATCAGCTCGGTCCCGGCCAGTCAGCGAGAAGCGATGGCGGCCCTCGGCGCAACTCGTTGGGAGACGGTCACCAAGGCGGTCCTGCCGTTCGCCCGGTCCGGAATCATCGGCGCGATGATTCTCGGTCTCGGCCGAGCGCTGGGCGAGACGATGGCCGTGACGATGGTGATCGGCAACGGCCAGAACATCCCGCGAGGATTGTTCGATCAGGCCCAGACGATTGCGTCGAAGATCGCCACCTCATTCAACGAAGCGTCGCTCGGGCTTCAGACCTCGAGCCTCATTGCCCTGGGTTTCATCCTCCTCGTCATCACGATCGCGCTCAATGTCGTGGCCCGCTTGCTGGTCTGGCGCGTCGCCGGCCCGCCGGGGCGCGGCTGACGTGGCGGTCATGGCGCCGACCATCAGGCCGTCGATCGCGACGCGTCTTCAGCGCTCGCGATCCGATCGGCGCCGCGCCGTCTTCGACCGGACGATGAGGACAGTCGCGCTTCTGGCCGCCCTCATCTGCGTCGTGCCGCTCGGTGCGGTCATCCTGTTCGTGGTGATCAACGGAGCGCCGGCGCTCAACCTCGATCTCCTGACGAAAACCCCGAAAGCCCTGGGAACCGGCGGCGGTGCCGCGACTGCGATTCTCGGCTCGCTCCAGATGATCCCGCTTGCCGCCGTCCTTGCCGTCCCGATCGGGATTGCCGCAGCCGTCTACGTCGCGGAGTTCAGCGGGAGCCGGAGCGCCCGGATCGTCCGGTTCGCGGCCGACGTTATGGTCGGGATACCGTCAATCCTCGTCGGGATCTTCGTCTTCACGCTGCTCGTGCTGCCCTTCCACCAGTTCAACGCCTTTGCCGGGAGCGTCGCGCTTGCGCTGCTGATGATCCCCGTCGTCATGCGGACGAGCGAGGAGATCCTGCGCCTCGTCCCCGGCAGCCTGCGCGAGGCGTCGCTTGCCCTCGGGATCCCGATGTGGCGAACCGTCCTGTCGGTCGTGCTGAGAACCGGCCTCACCGGGATCCTCACCGGGGTCATGCTGGCCGTCGCTCGAGCATTCGGGGAGACGGCGCCGCTCCTGTTCACGGCGCTCGGCAGTCGTCTGGTCAACGTCGGCGATTTCGGCAAGCCCATGGATTCGCTGCCCGTCTTCGTCTACACCAACGCCCGTGCGCCCATCACGGCCCTCAATCAGCAGGCATGGGGAGCCGCCCTGCTGCTGCTGCTCATCGTCCTGACAATCAACGTGGCGGTACGCGCCCGGTCGTTCCGCCGGAACGTTTCCTAGAGAGGTCCACTATGGTGACAACCATGACCGAGTCCCCTGCCTCGCCTGTCGAGCAACCTGCGCCGCTGTCGGCCGTCGACCCCGTCGCGATCCGCCCCACCGTCCCGGCGCCGGCCCGGACCGTCCCCGAGGAAGGGGCCGCGGCGGCGGGCGCGATCGAGGTCCGGGGCCTGAACGTCTTTTACGGCGCCTTCCAGGCGATCCACGACATCAGCCTGACGATCCGGCCAAACGCCGTCACCGCGATCATCGGACCATCCGGCTGCGGCAAGAGCACGTTCCTGCGGACTCTCAACCGGATGCACGAGCTGACGCCGACGGCCCGCGTCGAGGGCAGCATCCGGCTCGACGGGACGGACATCATGGCTCCCGAGGTCGACCCGGTCCAGCTGCGGCGCGTCGTCGGGATGGTCTTCCAGCGACCGAACCCGTTTCCGACGATGTCGATCCACGACAACGTCGTCGCCGGCCTCCGGCTGACTGGCCGCCACTCGCCGGCGGAGCTCGACGAGGTGGCCGAGCGCTCGCTCCGACGCGCGGCATTGTGGGATGAGGTCAAGGACAAGCTGAAGGCCAACGGCACCTCGCTGTCCGGAGGCCAGCAGCAACGGCTGTGCATCGCCCGGGCATTGGCCGTCGATCCCGAGGTGATCCTCATGGACGAGCCGGCCTCGGCCCTCGACCCGGTCGCGACCCTGCGGATCGAGCAACTGATGGCCGAGCTGCGCCAGAGCTATACCATCGTCATCGTCACCCACAACATGCAGCAGGCGGCACGGGTCAGCGACGAGACGGCATTCTTCACGATGGGTGAAGATCGCGCCGGCTATCTCGTCGAGACGGGCAGGACGATCGATATCTTCACGAACCCGAAGAACCAGCTGACGGAGGATTACGTATCGGGCCGGTTCGGTTGACGGCGGAGGACCACGAATGAATGAAAACGAGCGACCGAGCCACGAGGCCCTCACGCGTCAGATCTCGCAGATCATGGACCAGGCCGAATCCCAGCTGATCAGCGTCGTCGATTCGACGCCGGCGGCCACGGAGACCCATCCGCCGCGTCCGGGTCTCGACTCCGAGATGGCCGAGATCAAGAACAACGTCCTGCGAATGGGCTCGCTTGTCGAGGACGCAATCCGGGCGGCGATCGCGGCCTCGTCAACGATCGCCGGATCAACGAGATGCAGCGCGACATCTCGACCCTGATCACCAGGACGATCGCGACCCAATCGCCGGTCGCCCGCGATCTGCGCTTCCTGCTGTCCCTCGACCACGTCTCGTACGAACTCGAGCGGATGGGCGACCACGCCGGCTCGGTCGCCAAGCAGGTCCGCAAGCTCGCCCCGGAGCCGCCGCTCAAGCGCTACGTCGACGTGCCGGCGATGGGCGAGCTTGCCGCCCAGCTCGTCAACGGGATCCTCCGGGCCCTGGTCGATGTCGACCAGCAACAGGCCCGCGAGGTTGCCGCGCGCGACGACGAGATCGACGCCCTGTATCACCAGACCTTCACCGAGGTCGTCGACCTGATGCGGGCCGATCCCGGCAACGTCGAACGTGGAACTCGCATCCTGTTCGCGGCCCACTACATCGAACGCATCGGCGACCGGGTCACGAACATCGCCGAGGACGTCGTCTTCCTCGCCTCGGGTGAGATCGAGGATCTCAACCCATGAACGATCGCGTCGGTGAACGGCCGATTCGGGTGCTGGTCGTGTGTACCGGCAACTCCGCCCGAAGCCTCATGGGCGAGGCGCTCCTTCGCCATCACGGCGGATCGGCCTTCGAGGTCCATTCGGCGGGGACCGAGCCGAAGGGGATCCACCCGCTGACGGAGCGGGTCCTCGCCGAGGCCGGCATCGACCACACCTGGGCGCGCTCGAAGTCGGCCGGTCTTCCCGGGTGTCCACGAGACCCTCCACTGGGGCTACGAGGACCCTGTGGCCGTCGAGGGCACGGAGGGGCAACGTCTGGCCGCCTTCCGCTCCACCCTCACGATGATGTCCGGACGGATCCAGTCGTTCATCACCCTGGCGCTCCGCGACCGGGTCGCGGCGCGCGCCGGCTAGCGAAACCTCGCAAACTCTGGCCATGCCCGATCGCCGCGACAGCATCCAGCTCCATCTCTTGCGCCATGCCCACGCCGGCGAACCGACCAACTGGACCGGCTCGGACGACGAGCGACCGCTCTCGGCCAAGGGTGAGGAGCAGGCCGAACGGCTCGGGCGCTTCCTGGCCGGGGTCGGTTTTCGGCCGGACGTGATCGTCAGCTCACCCAAGATTCGAGCGGCGCGCACGGCCGAGATCGTCGCCAGGGCCCTCGACCTCGAGATCAGTCTCGACGAGCGTCTCGGCCGGCCACTCGATCTCGTGGCGATCGAGGCCATCCTGTTCGACCTCGACGAGCCGATGAAGCCGGTCCTGGTTGGACATGACCCCGATTTCAGCGACCTGGCGGCGTCGCTCACGGGCTCGAGGACGATGACGATGCGGAAGTGCGCTTTCGCGAGGATCGACGTCCCGCGACCGCTCCAGCCGGCCGCCGGCACGCTCAGATGGCTCATCTCGCCCGACCTGCTCACAGGCCCGAAGGCGCGCTGACCCCCGCCGGTCACCCCGGACGCAACGCCGCGTTGGCCGTCGCCGGTGCGGCCGGCTCGATCCCCCGCCAGAGGATCGCGGCGATCGCAACGAGGACGACGACGACCCCGATCCACTGCGTCGGTCCGAACCGCTCGTCGAGGAATACGTAACCACCGACAACCCCGAAGAGCGGGATGAGATAGAACGACAACGCCGCGACCGAGGCGGGCACGTGCCGCAGACCGAAGAGATACAGCCAGTACGCCAGGCCGTAGTACAGGACGCCGGAGCCGAGCGCGCTCGCCCAGCCGGCCACGCTCACGTGCTCGGGTAGAACGGCTCCGCCGACGAGCCAGAGGGCGCCGACGAGGGCCAACGCGAAGATCAGGGCATGGGACTGCTGGGCCACGACCACCTGGGCAGTGGAGGCGGCGGCCACCAGCAAGCGACGCCCCACGACGGTGTACGTCGCGCAGCACGCGACGCCGCCGATCGTGAGTGTCACGCCGACCGCAGTCCCCGTGCTTCCCGGCTGGTAGATCACCAGGACCATCCCGGCGATCGCCACGAGCGACAAGGCGACGAGCAGTGGCCCGATCCGCTCGTGCAGGAACCAGGCGGCGAGGAACAGGATCGCGAGGGGCTCGATCGCCCACAGCATCACGGAAAGGCTTGCGCTGATGTACACGAGGCCGAGGAGGCTGAGAGCGTAGGCCAGGCCCGGGTTGAGCACGCCAAGCCGACCGAGGATCGGCGACGCGGTCCGATCGCGAATGGGCAACCCCCGCAGGCGCATGAGCGCCAGCAGGAGAGCGACGCTCGCTCCGAGCTGGACCGACAGGAGCGTGAGCGGCGGGAGCTCGGCGACGGCGCGCTTGCTGATGACGGTCCCAAAGCCCCAGCAGCCGGCAGCAAGGATCAGTGCGAGGGCGGTTCTCCGGTGCGAAATCGTGGCGGACATGAGCGGACTCCGAGCGAGACGTGATTGACGGTCGGCACGATGTACGCCGGTCTGCAATCGTCGTCATCGCAGCAGCCATTGGGAACCCGCCGCCGATAGCCTCCGATGGGCGTCATGCCTGGGATGGAGTCGCGCCTTCAGGAGGTGCAGCCACGGGACGCCTGAGCACCGAAGCTGGGATGAGCTGCGGTGCCCCGCTCAGCTCGGACGCCAGTGCCCGGAGCCGGTCCGCGACGGCCGGGGCGAGGCGGTAGTAGATCCATGTTCCCCGTCGCTCGGACTCGATGATCCCCGCCTCGCGCAGCACACGCAAGTGATGCGAGACCGTCGGCTGTCGCACGTCACAGCAGTCGGTGAAGTCGCAGGCACAGACCTCCGGCGTGCCGGCGAGCTCGCGCAGGATCGCGAGGCGGGTCGGGTCGGCGAGGGCCTGGAAGAGTTGGACGTCGGGGTCAATCAAGGTCGACGTGGTGCGGGTCATGAGGGGATAATATCGACCGATGTCTATATTGACAAGTATCAATATCGCGACCTAGGATGATGCGGACACGTCAGCCCCAAGGAGACCCCGTGAACCGCGACACCAACCTCGCCGCGTGGATGATCGCCGGAGGCCACCGCGCCGTCGACCCGTCGGAGGCTCGAAACCTCATTCATCATCGCGCCTACGCGAACACGCACTGCGGCCGGCCTGGCCTGGTCGCGCGGCTTGCGACTGCGACTCTCTCACCCTTCCGACCAGCGTCGCCGCCGATCGAGCCCCGCTGCTGCCCAGCCTGACAACCAGGGAGACCGGAGGCCTTCGATGACGCTCGACGAGACCGCGATCCACGACGAAGTCCGGGCGCGCTACGCGGAGGCCGCCCTCGCGGCATCCGTCAGCCGCTCCGATTCGGCGGCCCAGACATCCTGCTGTGGTCCAGATGGATCGGCCGCGTTTGGCGAGATCCTCTACGCCGCCGCCGATCGGGCGTCCCTTCCGGACGCAGCCGTCCTGGCCAGCCTCGGCTGCGGCAATCCGACCGCGATCGCGGACCTGCGTGAAGGGGAACGCGTCCTCGATCTCGGGTCCGGCGGCGGAATCGACGTCATCCTGTCCGCCCGGCGCATCGGCCCGAACGGACGAGTCTTCGGGCTCGACATGACCGACGAGATGCTCGAGCTGGCGGTCCGCAACGCCGCCGATGCCGGCGTGACCAACGTCGAGTTCGTCCGCGGCACGATCGAGTCCGTACCGCTCCCCTCCTCCACGATCGACGTCGTCATCAGCAATTGCGTGATCAACCTCGCGGCCGACAAGGCCGCCGTCTTCCGCGAGATCGCACGCGTCCTCCGTCCGGGCGGTCGCGTCGGCGTCAGTGACGTCGTCGCCGATGACGCCCTGTCACCTGCCGAGCGCGCCGAGCGTGGCAGCTTCGCCGGCTGCATCGCCGGCGCCCTGTCGTTCGCGGAATACCGGGCGGGTCTGGCAGCGGTCGGGCTGACCGGCATCGAGATCATCCCGACGCATGCCGTCGCCGATGGCCTTCACGCGGCGATCGTCAGGGCGATCAAGCCACTCGTCGGGACGGCCTCGGACGCGCTGCCTGCGATGCCCGCCCTGCCTCGGCCACTCGAGGTCACGTCGTCCAGCTGTGGCTGCGGCTCGGGTGTCTGCTGCTGAAGCTGGTTCGCCGTCCTCGCGGATGCGACGGATGTCAATGCGCCGAGACCACAGACGACAGTCGTCTCGAAGCAGGATGGCCCCGTACGGTGAGGTCGCCTCTCCGCACCGAACCTTTGAGGAGCCACTGATCATGTCGCCAATCGCCGCCTATTTCCTCTTCGTCGCTCGCGAGAACGAGCGTCAGCTCGAGCTGGAGCGACAGCCATTTCGGGCGTCCGGTCCGTCCGTGATCGCTCGCGTACGCTCTGCCGTCACCGGCATTCGCTTCGGATCCGGGATCGCAAGCCGCGCCTCGCGCAGCGGGGATAGCGCCGCCTGACGGCCGCCCATCCCTCAGCCCCGCGCCGGGGCGACCTCGTCGTCCTCGGCGCTGGTCGGGAACGGCAGCGCGATCGGGTCGGCGGCGAGCCGGCTCCGACCCTCGGCGTCGAACCGATCGAGCCCGAGATCGGTCGCGTCGACGACGTCCGTTCGGCCGTTTATCGCCAGGTCCGCCGCGGCCCGGGCGACGGCCGGGCCCCACATCATCCCGTGGCCACCGGGTGAGGCGATCGTCAGGCCGTCGATCGGCTCGCCGTCCGGTGTGAGCGCTGGTCCGAGGATCGGCAGATGGTCGGGCGTGTAGTCGATCGTCGCTGCCCAGATCTTCCGCAGGCCGAGTCCGCGTGCCGCCGGCACGAGGGCGTCGAGGCGAGCTCGTGCCGCGTCGACCGCCGGCCAGTTGATCGATCGGGCCTCGCCGGGGACCTCGCCGGGATCGCTCCAGCCGAACAGCAGGCCGCCCTCCTCGAGCCGCCAATACAGCCCGCCGCCGATATCGAAGACCATCGGCATCCGTTCGACCTCGAAGACCGGGCTCGGCTCGAGGACGGCTACCGTGTGGCGGACGGCTCCGGCCGGGATGCGCAGCCCGGCCAACCGACCAACTGACCTGAGCGACGGCCCGCCCGTGAGGATCACGCGATCCGTGGCAATCGGGCCGGCCGAGGTCTCGACGCCGACGACCCTCGTCCCACCGTCGCGCTGCGGCGCAGTCGTCAGACCGGTGAAGGCGGTTCGCTCGCGGAGTTCCACGCCGGCCGCCTGCATCGCCATGGAGTAGGCCCGGACGTTGCGCGGTGGATCGATGAAGCCATCGGTCTCGATGAAGCTGCCGCCCCGATGGCCGACCGGCGAGAGGGTCGGGATCAGGAGGCTTGCCTCGGTCGCGCTGAGCCACCGGACATCGAGGCCCTCGCCGCGCTGCATGTCGACCCGCTCGCGACCGACTCGCTCGTCTTCTTCGGTCACCGCGAGGATCAGGTAGCCGAGCTCGCGGAAGCCCGAGTCCGTGCCGACGGTCGCCGCCTGACCGCGATAGAAATCGATCGACCAGCGGCCGAGCGCAACCGTCGCCGGCGTTCCGCCCTGAGCCCGAACGATCCCGGCCGCTCGCGAGCTGGCACCCTGGCCGGCGAGTCCCTGTTCGAGGACGACGACCCGTCCGGCCTCATGCCGCTTGGCAAAATAGGAGGCCCACCCGCCGACCGTCCCGGCCCCGACCACGACGAGGTCGGCCCGATCCATGCTCATGTGGCGACCTCCTCGGCGACGACAACCCGCAGCAGGATAGGCGCGGACGAGCCCTCGAAATGCCACGGTTTCGCTGCACGACCATTCCGACGGCGACTTCGCATGTCGATTCTCGCGGGGCGTGCATATGCGACGTGCGGAGCGTGCCCGTGGCCCGATTTGCACCGAATTCTCGTGCGGCGTGCCGGACTTGCATGAATCCACCGTTTTGGCGGGCCTCGGCAGATCGACTCGTCGGATACGCACGTAGGGCGGGAATCCGGGCTGCGGCCCTACCCGTCCAGCCCGTGCGCCTCCGCGCAGATTGCTGCGACCCCGAGACGCTCGAGGCGCCGATAGGTGGGCCGGCGACGGACGGTCCACGCGACGAGGTCCAACCCCTCCGCGCGGACGCGCGCGACCGACCGCTTGTCGATGACCCTCCAGCTCGTGGAGATGCCGCGGCATTCGAGCCGCACGGCGAGCGCGATAGACGACGGCTCGAGATCGATGGAGTTCAGCCATCGCGGCCATGCTGGAGCGAGTCGGGCGACCACGTCGAGTGACGCCGGCTCGAACGATGAGACGACCGCCCGTTCGAGCCCGGGGCCACGTCCGCCGATGAGGACGTCGACCGTGGCGCGACCGTGGCTGCCCTTGAGCTCGACGTCGAGGAACGCCCGCCGTGGAAGGGCCGTGAGGATCTCCTCCAGCGAGGCAACGCCGTGATCGGCCAGCTGGCTCGCCGTCAGCTCGTCGACCCGCGCATCGACACGCTGGACACGGTTCAACGTCTCGTCGTGGCAGAGAACCGGGACGCCGTCGCTGCTCAGGCGGACGTCGAACTCGAGCCCATCGCAGCCCGGGATCTCGAGGGCCGCGAGCAGGGCCCCGAGGCTGTTCTCCGGGGAGCGACGCCAGTCACCGCGGTGGGCGAGTCGGAGCGTTCGGGCCGCGGGCGTCATTTCGGGCCGTCGCCGGTCAGGGCTCCGATCTCGAGGTGCGCCGCGATGCCGAGGTGATCACTCGGGTAGAGCGTCGGATCGTCGGCCGCCGGCCGGTCGAAGGCGAGCCGCGCCGACGCAACCCGAACGGCTCCCTGGATCCAGATGTAGTCGAGGCACTCCGGACTACCGTCAGTGTCCATCGCGGGCGCCTGCAGCCCCGATGGCCACGTCACCGCAGGATCCGAGCCGTTCGCCTCGGCATAGGCGGAGCGGAAGCTGTTCGTGCGCATCCTGGCCACGGCCGGTTCGGCGGGGTCGGCGTTGAAGTCGCCCATGACGATTTGGGAGTCGGTCGGCGGGGCGGTCGCCAGCCATTCGAGCAGCTGGCGAGCCTGCCCGTCGCGGACCGCCTCGTCCGGCCCCAGATGGTGAAGGTGGGTCACGACGACGAGAACGGACGTGCCGCCGGGCAGGGCGATAACCGCCCGGTGTGCTGCGCGATTCAAGCCGAGATCAAGCCGGTCCTCATCTGAGGCGGCAAGCGGCTCGCGGACGAGCAACGAGTTTCCGTACTCAGGTCGGCCCGCCCAGCCGCGCACGACCCCGTACCGGGCATCGCCGGCGGCCCCGATCAGTCGATCCTGCTGCATCACGTAGACGCACTCCTGGAGCCCGAGCAGGTCGGGCTGGAGAGCGGCCATGTCGGCCAGGATGAGCGGCAGTCGCTCGGCCCAGCGGTCGGCGAGATTGAGGATGTTGAGCGTGGCCACGTGCAGCCGATCCACGAGGTTCAGTCTGACGGCTCCGATCGGTCGGCACCGGGTGCGATGGGCAGCGCGAACGAAAAGGTCGAGCCGACCCCTTCCTCGGATTCGACCCAGATCCTGCCGCCATGCTGGTTGATGACGTGGCGTGCGATCGACAGCCCGAGGCCGGTTCCACCGCCGCGAACCCGCGCCCGATCGGCCTTGTAGAACCGTTCGAAGATCCGAACCTGATCGGCCTTGGCGATTCCGATCCCATGGTCCTCGACGGCCGTCACCACCTCGTCGCCGACGGGCCCGACGCGGACAGAGACGAGCCCACCGTCACCGTCCTCCCGAACGCCGAACTTGAGGGCGTTGTGGACGAGGTTGACGACGACCTGGCCGATCCGCGCCTCGTCGCCGCGGACGGGCGGCAGGCCCTCGCTCACGTCGGCCTCGAGGGCGAGACCCTGCCGGTCGGCGAAGAGGCGAAGGCGTTCGATCGATTCGACGGCGATGCGACCGACGTCGACGTCGTTCAGGAGAACGAGCGGGCCACCGCTTTCGATCTTGGCAAGGTCGAGCAGCTCGTTGACCATCTGGACGAGATGACCGGTCTCGATCTCGATCTTGGCGATCCGGTCGCGCATCTTGGCCGGCAGCGCCGAACCTTCTGCAGCCGCGTTGTCGGCGTCGCGAGCCAGCGTCTCCGCCAGCAGGCTGACGGTCGACAGCGGCGTCCGCAGCTCGTGAGACAGGTTGTCGATGAACGCGGTCCGGATCTGCTGCAGGCGGCGCAATTCCGAGACGTCCTCGAGGACGACCCATACGCCGCTGACCGGCGAGCGACGGGCGCGGACGACGACGATCGGTCCGTCCGGGCCGCGAAGGCGAAACTCGCCCGACGCGGAACCCGCATCGCGGGCATCCACGACGACCTCCTCGACTCTCGCGTCGACGAACGTCTCCATGACCGACCGGCCGAGGATCGACCCTGACGCGCGACCGAGGAGGACCTGGGCGGCGGCGTTGGCGAGCTCCACACGCAGGCCGTCGTCGAGGCGGAGGATGCCGACCCCCATAAGGTCGGCCAGGTACGACGCGTTGCGAACCTGCTGGTCGAGCTCGAATTCGCTCGCGGCGAGTCGGTCGCGGAGCTGGCGAACGCGCGCCGGCAGGTCGCCGCCGAGCTCGGACTCGGAGGTGAGCTCACGAATCGCATCCAGGTCCCGGCCCCGGCCCAGGGCCACGCCGATCGCCACGGCGAGCAGGATCGCCTGCACGGCGATGAAGGTGATGACGAGCCAGTCCACGGCCGGAGGATCGCACAGGCCGGGTCGGCGCGTTACCCTATCGCCGGACGTCCGGCGGACCGAAAAGGTCCCAGGTCAGGTCCCATTCGACGTCGCGATCTGCGGTCGGCCGTTCGAGGCCTGGCCGCCCGATCCCCGGAGGTACGACCTTGCGCCTGCGCCTGATCCCCCGCGAAGAACGGTTCTTCGACCTGTTCGTCGAGGATGCCGTCAACGTGCTCGCTGGGGCGCGCCAGCTCGAGGCGATGCTCCGGACGTACGACGAACCGGAGACCAGAGCGGCCGAGATTCGGGCCACGGAGCATCGCGGCGACGAAATCAGTCATGACATCGGCCATCGCCTTGAAGCCACGTTCGTCACGCCGTTCGACCGCGAGGACATCTACGCGCTCATCAGCGCCCTGGACGACGTTCTCGATCTCATCGAGGAGACCGCCGACACGTTTGTCCTCTATCGGATCGAGGCCCCGACCGGGACGGCGGTCGAGCAAGCCGCGATCATCGTCAAGCAGGTCGAGCTCCTCCACGACGCCCTCGCCCACCTGAAGGGCTTCAAGGGGCTCGACAAATACTGGATCGAGGTCCATCGCCTCGAGAACGAGGGCGACAGCATCGTCCGCGCGGCGATCGCAAGCCTCTTCAACAATGCGACCGATCCGATCAATCTCGTCAAGTGGAAGGATGTCTACGGCCTGCTGGAGGACACGATCGACAAGGCCGAGGACGTCGCCAACATCATCGAGCGGATCACGATCAAGCACGCCTGATCGTCGCGGCGTAGGCCTCAGGCGGGTCGTCCGGGGCCGTGCGGCCCGGCTAGCCGGCCGGTGTGAGCCAGACTGGATACTCGCGCACGTTCTCCGGCGTACCGTCCTTTGCCGATCCATCCCATGCGCGAAGCGTGCCCCACTGGGCCTTCGGGACGTCGTAGCGGAGCGTCACGTCGAACTTGCCGCGGCAGCCCGACCCGCAGCTCGCCATCACCTGCTGGTCGACGAGCGTCCGACCTCCGCCGTCGAGAAGTGTCACCCGGAACGTCGCCTCGAACACATCGGCGGAACCGGCAACCCGGGCCGGATTGCCGATCGCCGCTCCTGATGCCGGGCGGTCGACGAAGATCGCCGGCAGCTGGTCGACGAAATCGGCACGGCCGACCGGCCCGTCGAGGGTGACGCCCGCGCTGCCGAAGAGGCTGGCCGTTCGCCCCTCGATCTTGAAGACGGCGGAATGGACGGTCGAGAACTGCGTCAGGGTGTAGACGACCTGGCCGAGTCGATTGTGGATCGAAGCGCTGCCGCCATCGGACTCGAACTCGCGCGACAGGTCGATCGTGGCAAGCCTGTTCTTGATCGTGAGGCCCAGGAGCTTGCTGCCGTCGGGGATGGCCGAGGTGATCTGGTGCCCACGCTCCGAGGCCGACGGGCCCGCCAGGAGCGCGTCGATCGCGGCCGTGGCGGGGGTGTTCGACGTTGGCACCTTGCGGAGGGTCGCTACGAGGCCGCTCGAGCCCGATGGGCCACCCAGCACGAAGTACGTCCGAACCAGCTGAGTCCCCGTCGCCGAGCTGGGCGAGGGTTGGCTGGCGATCGGGCTGGCTTCCGGCCCGACAGCGGGACTGCCGCTCGGCGAGGGGGGCGAATCGCTGAGGCCGGGGGTGAGGCCCGGGCCGGCGTCGAAAGACGCAGCGGCCGAGGGCGGTGGGACGGTGCCAATCACGCCGGTCGACGGGCTGCAGGCGCTCAACGCGCCTGCAACGAGGGCAACTGCGAGGATCGAGACGGCAAGCTTCACGTTGCGGCTCCTGTGGACAGTGGCGGAGTCCCACCACCGCCTAGGGCGATCGAAGCCCGGTCGTTGTGACGTGACGATCCGCGATGGGCAGGCACAGCCGCCGCGGCGGCTTCAGCCGCGGTCGGTGCGCGCGAGGCGCTCGCCGGGCATCGCCTGAATCTGGCGGTTCGGCTGGGCGGGCCGTGGGCCGTGACCCGGACCGCCCGGGCGATGGCCGCCTGAACGCTGCGGGTTGGGTCGGCCGCCCGGTCGATTGATCGGCCCGCTGCCGATGCCATTGCCGATGCCAACCGGGGCGGGTCCGCGACGGGCGGGGCCCGTGTGCGAGGGATGCCCCGCACCGCGGGATGGACCGGATCGAGCGCCGTTGGCAGGGCGCGGATCGCCGAGACGGTGGTCGAACCCGGGTCGTGCTCCATCGCGGTCTGGTCGGGCGCCGTCGCGGTGCGGTCGCGCGTCGCGGCTCGATCGCGCGTCGCGATTCGGTCGCGCGTCTCGGTTCGGATAGCCCCCACCGAACGAGCGCGCCTCGCCCGCGTTGGCTCCGCCCGAGGATCGGCCGTTCATGACCGGTCGACCGCCAATCGCCGGTCGGCCTCGGTTGCCCATCGATCGACCCCCGCCGCCCTGGGAGCGCTGGCGGATTGGCTCCGGACGGATCGTCCGGTCCGGCTCGAAGCCCGCGATGACCTGGCTCGGGATTCGGCGTCGGAGCAGCGCCTCGATCTCGCCGAGGAGCCCCTGCTCATCGACGCAGACGAGGGAGATCGCGTCACCCGTCGATCCGGCTCGGCCGGTCCGGCCGATTCGGTGGACGTAATCCTCGGCGACCATCGGCAGCTCGAAGTTGACGACGTGCGGGAGCTCCTCGATGTCGAGGCCGCGTGATGCGACCTCGGTCGCGACGAGGATCGCGGCACGGCCGGCCTTGAAGTCGTCGAGCGCCCGGACCCGCTGGCCCTGGCTCTTGTTGCCGTGGATCGCGGCGGCGGCGATGCCGTCTCGAGCGAGCTGTTCGGCGAGGCGGTTTGCACCGTGCTTGGTTCGGGTGAAGACGAGGGCCTGCTCGATCCGGCCCGACCGGATGAGGTGACTGAGCAGCTCGCGCTTGCGCTCCCGATCGACCGGGTGGATGACCTGGGTCACGAGCTCGGTCGGCGTGTTGCGCGGCGTGACCTGGACGGTGGCCGGATGGTCCAGGAGGCCGGACGCGAGTCGCCGGATCTCGTCCGAGAACGTCGCCGAGAAGAGGAGGTTCTGACGCTGCGGCGGCAGGAGGTCGAGAACCTTGCGGATATCGCGGATGAAGCCCATGTCGAGCATCCGGTCGGCCTCATCGAGGACGAGGACCTCGACCTGCGACAGGTCGATCGTGCGCTGGCCGACGTGGTCGAGCAGGCGGCCGGGCGTGGCGACGACGATGGCCGGACCGGCGCGGAGGGCGCGGACCTGCGGATCGAAGCCGACACCGCCGTAGATCGCGGCTGAACGAACGCGGCGATGAGCTCCGTATGTTCGGACGCTCTCCTCAACCTGAAGCGCGAGCTCGCGCGTCGGCGTCAGGACGAGGACGCGGACTGGTGGGCGGGTGGCGTCGCGACGATCGCGCGACGTCGGACCCGTGACGACCGGATGGCTGTCGGCGAGTCGCTGGAGGATCGGGAGGACGAACGCGGCCGTCTTGCCGGTCCCGGTCTGGGCCCCGGCGAGAAGATCGCGGCCGGCGAGGACGACGGCGCGGAGCAATTCGGGCGACAGCCCGAGAACATCGAAGGACATTGGAAGCAACAGCTCCTGACGGGGCCCTCCCGCTACGCTGCGGGGCCCGGTCAGGGCGTTGGATGGATCGGGATCGGACGGTATTGGACCGTGGCGCTGACCGGAGCGCCCATCGAGCACGAGAGCCGGAGTCTACCCGACGATGACCGAAGCGTCGAACGCGCCCGGGCAAGCAGCCGCTTCGACGATGCCGAACTAGCGCTCTAGGCGCGGCGTTCCGCTCGAGGCATGGGACCGACGGGCGCCCTCGGCCCGACGAGGGCGTCCCGCCACGGGCCGAGCAACCGATCGAGCTCGGCCCGGCGGAACCCGTGCTGGAGCACCAGCGCGTGCATCGCCCGCGCGAGCGACCGCCGTGCCAGGGCCGGCGCCGGATCGGCGAGAATCGAGAGGGCATCCCGCTGCGCGAGCGCGGATGAGACCCGAAGGGCGTCGTCGTCCTGCGGCGAGAGGCCGTGGGGCCAGGGCAGGTCGGCTGGGACGTCGCCCGCTGCAACCGCGTCGACCGCCAACCGACCGACGGCGAGCGCAGGCATCGCTCGCAGCCGCTCGAGAGCGGCGTTGACCGACGCGGTGTTCGGGCCATAGCGAGGCTGGCCAACGGCGGTCTGCCAGCCGCGGGCGAGGCGCTCGTGGACGCGCTCGCGAAACGGCTCCGAGAGGTGCTCGTCGAGGAATGGCGCCAGGAGCAGCTCATGGGCGTAGCCGATCGCGGCGTCGCGACTGGGGATGTCCCATCTCGCCTGTGCTGGAAGCGCATCCTGAACGCGCCGCTCGAGCCCTTCGACGGCCGCCAGCTGGTCGGCCGAGAGAAATCGGGAGATGGAGGCGACGAACGCGATCGGCGGCGCCTGGGCCAGCGACAGCCGGTCCAGCTCATCCTCGGTCAGCCGCCGGATCCGGGCGAGATGCTCCTCGACGGCGTGGGCCGGGTCGGCCGGTCGCCTGTGGCGGGCGTGAACGGCCGACGCGCGCTGGCGCGCGGTCGCGAACGTCGAGGGTTCGGGGGCGCGCCGTCGAGGGTGCCGTTCACGGTCGTAGCGCCCGCGGAGATCCGGGTCGGACAGCCAGTCGTGGGCGACATTGATCCGCTTGGCGACGTCATCGGCCGCGGCGCCGGCCACATCGGGGTGGTGGCGCTTGAGGAGCGCCCGCCAGGCGATCTCGATCGCCTCGAAGCTGGCGTCCAGCGGCAGCTCGAGGCGAGCATAGAGATCGTCGGGCGGGAGCATCGGGCGAGATGGCATTGCCCGTCATCGTAGCGACGATCGGCGGTGGCCCGCGCGGGGCGGCGGAGGGGCATGGCAGCAATCAGGCGGGAACGACGACCTCGCCGCGGATCAATGCGTCGACCTCCGCGATCGGGCGGGTCGAGCGCTCGCCGGTCGCCCGCTCGGTGACCTCGACACCACCGGCCGCGAGCGAGCGGGGCGACACCGTCAGGATCCAGGGCATGCCGAGCAGCTCTGCGTCGGTGAACTTGACGCCTGGCGATTCGTCGCGGTCGTCGTAGAGGATCTCGCGACCGGCCTCGATCGACAGGTCGTGGAGGCGGTCGGCTGTCTCGGCCACCTGCGGATCGCGGGCGGCACCGATGGCCACGAGATGGGCCGCGTACGGCGCCACCTCGGCCGGCCAGATGATGCCCTTGTCGTCGTGATGGGCCTCGACGATGCAGGCGACGTTCCGCCCGACCCCAATACCGTACGAACCCATGATGATCGGGTGCTCACGGCCGTCCTCGCCGAGATAGGTTGCCCCGGCGGCGTCCGTGAACTTCGTCCCGAGCTTGAAGATGTTGCCGACCTCGATGCCGTTGCGCAGAGTGACCGCCATCCCGCACTGCGGGCAGGCATCGCCTTCCTGAACATTGGTGATGTCAGCGACGACGTCCGCGTTGAAATCGCGCCCGACGTTGACATTGCGATAGTGGAACCCCTCGCGATTGGCCCCGGCCACGAGGTTCGGCGAGCGCGCCACGAGGTCGTCGACGACCACAACCGTGTCGTGCGCCCCGATCGGCGACCCATACCCGGGCTCCATCCCGGCAGCCCGGATCTCCTCGATCGTGGCCGGCCGGATCCCCGTGGTCGCGCCGACCGCGTTGCCCAGCTTCGTCTCGTTGACTTCGTAGTCGCCGCGGACGATCGCCGTGATCAGGCGGGCATCGCCAGCGACGAAAAAGGCAGCCTTCGCCGTTCGCTCCTGCCCTATCCCGAGGAATTCCGCCAGCGATGCGATGGTGGTCGTCCCGGGCGTCGCGACGTCCTCGAGGGCACCGGGCTCTTCGGGAAGGGGATCTGGCTTGGGAACCACCGCGACCTGTCGATTGGCCGCGTAGCCGCACGCTTCGCACAGCACGAGGACGTCCTCGCCGGCGGGATTCAGGACCATGAATTCGTGGGCCTGCGACCCGCCCATGATCCCGACATCACTGGCGACGACCACCGTCTCGAGGCCGAGCCGCTCGAAGATCCGGACGTATGCGCCCTTCTGGGCCTCGTAGCTGGCATCGAGCCCGGCCTGGTCGCGGTCGCAGCTGTAGGCGTCCTTCATGACGAATTCGCGGACCCGGATCAGCCCGCCGCGGGCGCGTGGCTCGTCGCGCCACTTGGTCTGGAAGTGATAGACCGTGACAGGCAGCTGGCGATACGACTTCACGATGTCCGCGAGGAGCAGCCCGACGACCTCCTCGTGGGTCATCGCGAGGACCATGTCACGGCCGTTTCGATCCTTGAATCGGGTCAGCTCCGGCCCGATCGCGTCGTAGCGCCCGCTCGCCCGCCAGATGTCGGCCGGGTGGACGACCGGCATCTCGATCTCCTGGCTGCCGATCCGGTCCATCTCCTCGCGGATGACCTGCTCGACCCGCTTGTTCACGCGGAATCCGAGCGGCAGGAGGGAATAGATCCCGGATCCGAGCTGGCGGACGTAGCCCGCCCGGACGAGCAGCCGGTGCGACGGCATCTCGGCGTCGGCGGGATCGTCGCGGAGACTCGTGAAGAAGAGCCGGGAGAGACGCATGGGGCGAAGAATACCCGGCGCGGGCGTCGGGCCATTCGCGGTCCTGCTACCTTTCGGCCGTGCCCACCAACCTGACCGCGCTGCTGCTCGTGGTTCTCGGCCTGGCTGTCCTCTTCGACTACATCAACGGCTTCCACGACACGGCCAACGCGATCGCCACCTCGGTGTCGACGCGGGCCCTCAAGCCCGAGCACGCGATCCTGATGTCGGCGACGGCAAACTTCGTCGGGGCGCTCACTGGGACCGCGGTTGCGAAGACGATCTCGTCCGGCCTGGCGACGACGCCAGACGGACCGGTCGGTCAGACGATCGTGGCCGCCGCGCTCGTCGGGGCGATTGTCTGGAACCTGGTCACGTGGCGGTTCGGCATCCCAAGCTCGTCGAGCCATGCCCTGATCGGTGGGCTGCTCGGCGCCGTCGTCGCATCGGTCGGCGCGGGGGCGATCAAGGTCGACGGGGTCATGAGCAAGGTGATCCTGCCGCTCGTCGGCTCGCCAATCGCCGGTGTCGTCGGTGGGTTCCTGCTCATGGTCATCCTCCTGAATGTCTTCAGGCGGGCGAATCCCCAGCGGATCAACGAGCGCTTCCGCCGCCTCCAGCTCGTCTCGGCGGCGTTCATGGCGTTCAGCCACGGCTCGAACGACGCCCAGAAGACGATGGGGATCATGACCCTGGCCCTGATCGCGGCCGGCGTACTCCCAGCCGATTCCGCGATACCGCTGTGGGTGATCGTCCTGGCCGCAACAGCCATCTCTTTCGGAACGGCGGCCGGAGGCTGGCGCATCATCAAGACGATGGGCCAGCGAGTCGTCAAGCTCGATCCGGTCCACGGCTTCGCCGCTGAGACCACCGCCGCCACGATCATCCTGACCGCATCGCACTTCGGGATGCCCGTCTCGACGACCCATGTCATTTCGAGCGCGATCATCGGCGTCGGCTCGTCCGATCGGCTCTCGGCCGTCCGCTGGGGCGTGGCCGGCAACATCGTCATCGCCTGGATCCTGACGATCCCGGCCTCGGCCGCGGTCGCTGCCTTCGCCTACGTGGTGCTCGACCTCTTCATCTGAGCGTCCGTTCGGCGGGATCCGCGAGCCAGTCGATGAACGCTCCCCTTCGCCGTCCATCGCCGAGCTCGAGCCAGCGGAGGGCGCAGGCGACGTGGACGGGCCCGATCGGAACCGCGCCCGGCGTTGCGATCCGGGTCGCCCGCCGCCAGCCGGGCGGCCCGTCGTCGAAGGCCATATTGAAGGCCTCGCGACCGAACGACCCGGCCAGCGCCGCCCGGGTCCGGAGGGGCGCGAGATGGAGCCGGACGAGGTCGCCCTCGCGGCCGAAGCCCGGCTGGAGCCACCGCTCGGGCGGGCTGACCGGACGGGCTCGACGGAGAACGTCGAGCGCGCGACGGGCGAGCTCGCGAGCAGGCGATGGCGGAGCGGGTGCGGCGTCGAACTGTTGGCAGTCGGGCGCGCGGCGCGATGGCAGGACGGAGTTGCCTGCCGTCACGGCCTCACGATCGTCCGGTTGAAGGGATGGGTTGGCGATCGTCCGCATGGCGGCAGCCTCGCCTCGGGCAGTCAACGGCCGATCATCGGCGGGTCAACGTTGCGGTCAGCGGTTCAAGGGTGCGGTAAGCGGCTCATGGTCGCGGGGAGCCGCTCAAGCAGGCCGTCGAAAGCCGTATCCGACGCCACGGACGGTGTGGATGAACCGTGGCGCCGAGGGCTCCTCCTCGATCTGGCTGCGGAGCCAGTGAACGTGAACGTCCACCGTCCTGGTCTCACCTGCGTAGTCGTAGCCCCAGACGCGCTCGAGGAGCTGGTCGCGGGTGAACACCTGACCGGGATGACGCAACAGGAAGACGAGCAGCTCGAAGGCCTTCGGCTTGACCGGCAGGGCGTCGCCGTCGCGGAGCAGCCGATGCCCGGCGATGTCGACCTGGACCCGCCCGAGATCGACGACCGCCGGCGGGTTCTCGGCCGTGACAGCCTGTTCGGCGCGTCGGAAGAGCGCTCGGATCCGGGCCGATAGTTCCCGGACGCTGAACGGCTTGGTCACGTAATCGTCCGCCCCGAGCTCCAGACCTACGACCTTGTCGATCTCCGAGTCCTTGGCGGTCAGCATGACGATCGGAACGCCCGACTCGGCCCGGATGATCCGGCAGACCTCGATCCCGGAGAGTTCGGGAAGCATCAGGTCGAGCAGGACGAGGTCCGGCCGCTCCGCCCGGAAGACGGTCAGCGCTTCGCGACCGTCAGCCGCGGAAACGACCCGGAATCCTTCCGCCTCGAGCGCGTCGACGAGCGTCTCGCGCAGGGTCGTCTCGTCGTCCACGACGAGTATCGTTCGTGCCATTCGGTGTTCATCGTAGTCGGCCGTGTTAACGGGCCGTTTCTCACGCGCGAGGGAGCACCGCCGCCGGGCTGGGACGCTTCATGAACAACTCGGTGAACTCGGCGCAGCGGCCGTCCGTGTCGAAGCGCATGAGGAAGACGTTGTCGTAGACCCGCTCGAGATTCGATCGGCTCTCGTCCGTCCAGTAGTTGCTCCAGCCAACGGCGACGACCCGATCTCCGTCGACTGCATACGGCTCGTACTGCGCGTCATAGGTGCCGGGTTCGTCGCGTCCGCTCTGGTCACCGTCCGGCTCTATCCACGAGCGGACGATCGCGTCCCGACCGTGGACGACGTCACCGCCGTCGTCGTAGGGGTGGAAGCGGTAGACCGCGTCGGCACTGAACAGGTCGGCGATCGCGGCACGGTCATAGCTCTTCCAGGCCTCGACGTAACGGGCGAGCCAGGCCTCGACGGTCGAGCGGTCCATGGCAGATCTCCGGTGCGAATCGTGTTGGCGCCAGCGTGGCGGCGAAAGGAGACAGGACCTGTCAGGTTCATTGTCGTACAGGGAACCGGCGGCAGGCCCGATCGGGCCCAGGCACGCTCGCCTCGGACGATTCAGGCCGCTGCGGCAGTCAGGACTTCGGTCGCGCGATCGAGCCTCGCGAGCGTCCGCTCCTTGCCGAGCGCAACGAGCGTGTCGAAGAGCGGCGGCGCCGCCGTCCGACCGGTGACCGCGACGCGGATTGCCATGAAGAGATCGCCCGCCTTCCAGCCGCGTGCCTCGGCGAGGGCCCGGAGCGGTGGCTCAAGCTCGTCCGCTTCGTAGCTGACGTCCGCTACTTCGTTGATGGTCGCCCGCGCTGCCCGGAGACCCTCGACGGTCGTCTCGATGTCCCAGCGCTTCGGCACGAGTGTCGACGGATCGACCATGATCTCGTCGGACCACAGGAACCCGACAAGCTCGCCGACGGCGCCGAGCCGCGGCAGGCGCTCCTGGATGATCGGCAGGAGTGCCGCGATCTCCTCGTCGGAAGGCAGCCGATCGATCAGCCCGGCATCAAGGTCACGCTCGAGGAAGGGCCGCAGCCGATCGACAAGCTCATCCGGCGCAAGTCGCCGGATCCACTGGCCGTTGAGCCACTCGAGCCGCTCACGATCGAAGACGGCGCCGGCCTTGTTGACGTCGGTCAGCTCGAACCGCTCGACGATCTCGTCGAGCGAGAGGACCTCGTCCTCGGAGCCGGTCGACCAGCCGAGCAGGGCCAGGTAATTGACGAGTGCCTCGCGGATGAACCCTTCGGCGCGGTAGTCGTCGATCGCCGTCTGGCTCTTCCGCTTGCTCATCTTCGACCGATCGGGGTTGAGGATCAGCGGCAGGTGAGCGAAGAACGGCGGCTCGTGGCCGAGGGCGCGGAAGAGGAGAACGTGCTTTGGCGTGTTCGACAGGTGATCCTCGCCGCGGATTACGTGGGTGATCTCCATCTCGGCGTCGTCGACCACGACGGTGAAGTGGTACAGCGGCGTTCCGTCGTTTCGCACGATGACGAAGTCGCCACCGATGTTTGACACGTCGATCTCGACCCGGCCGCGGACGATGTCATCGATGATGACGATCCCCTCCCCGACCCTGAATCGGAGCGCAGACCGGCGCCCCTCGGCTTCGAAGGCCGCGCGCTGCTCCGCCGTCAGACTGGCGCATCTGCCGCTGTAGCGCGGCGGGAGCTTGAGTGACTCGAGTCGCCTCCGCTCGGCGTCGAGCTCCTCCGGCGTGCAGTAACACGGGTAAGCCTTGTCCTCGGCGAGGAGCTTCTCCGCCGCCGCGGCATAGAGGGGCAGGCGCTGCATCTGACGGTAGGGCGCATGGGGTCCGCGCGCGCTTTCGCCGGCGACCTCGGGGCCCTCTTCCCAGCGAAGGCCGAGCCAGTGGAGGCCTTCGAGGATGTCGTTCTCGTACGCGATTGACGAGCGGGCGACGTCGGTGTCCTCGAGGCGGAGGATGAACGTCCCGCCGGTATGCCGGGCGTGAAGGTAGTTGAATAGCGCGGTCCGGGCCGTCCCGATGTGGAGAGGGCCCGTCGGGCTCGGCGCGATGCGGACGCGATCGGTGGTCATCCGGTCATTGTACGAGCGGGTGCGCGTGTGCCTGCCCGGCTCGTCGTGCTGGGCCGCTGCCGGCGGCCCGCGCCGGGGCCGAATTCTCGTGGCACGTCAGGGCCGAATTCTCGTCACACGTGCACATGCGACGAGGTGGGCGCGTTCCTGGCTCGAAAGTGCAAAGAATTCTCATGGCGCGTGCACCAGCTGCAGAGGACGACCCTTTGGGGCCCGCTCACCCGGAAGACAAGTCCGATGTGAACGTCGGGCGAGAATCCGGACGCGCTGGCCATTCCGGTCGGGGGCCATCTCTCAGCCGCTCAGCCGCGGGCGGCCTCCGGGACGCGATGGAACAGACCGGGATCCGCCTCGCCAGCGAGGACGCGGACCAGTGCGGCCGGGCGAAGACCGAGTGTTGCCCGGCCACGCGGTCCCTCGAGCGTCAGGGAATCGAGCGACTCGGAGCGCGCGAGGACGGTGACATGGGCGCCCGGCGTCAGGGCCCGCGCCTCGAGGTAGGACAGGAGGCCGGCATCCTCCTCGGCCTCTTCGGTGATCCGATAGATGGTCGCGCGCTGGCCGGCCTCGGTCTCGCTGAGCGGCGTACCCGCCGGGCGCCGGCGAGCCGTCTCCGCATCGATCGGGTTACCGTGCGGGCACGTCTCCGGGTGGCCGAGCATCTCGTCGAGGCGGGCTTCGACCCGGGGCGAGATGGCGCCCTGCAGGCGGGCCGCCTCCTCATCGGACTCAGCCCAGCCGAGGCCGACCACGGCGGTCAGCAGCCATTCGAGCAGGGCATGGCGGCGGAAGATCGCGTCCGCCGCCGCCCGACCCGGACCGGTCAGGACGAGGTCGCGGCCGTCGGTCTGCTCGACCAGCCCGTCGGCCCCCAGTCGGCGGAACATCTCGCTGGCCGCCTGGTTCGTCACGCCGACCCGGCGGGCGACCTGGGCCGCCTTGACGTGCGTGCCGTCGCCGGCCATCACACGCAGGGTGAGCAGATACTCCTGGGCCGCGGCCGACAGGTCGTGGGCGTCGTGACGGCGAGACATCGTCGTCATGGTAGCGGCGCAATCCGTCGCCGCCGGACGAGCGCCACGACGACGCCCGCGGCATAGGCGAGGACGAGCACGACGCCGAGGATCGTCGCGCTGACCGCCGGCTCGCGTGAGCCCCCGCTGGCGCTGAGGATGACGGCGGTCGGGACCGACGCGGCGAGGGCGACCACCGAGCCGACCGCCGACAGCGCGGCGACAGACGGCAGAACGAGCAGGATCGCGATGATGACGAGCTGGGCAAGCCACGTACCGACACCGAAGGGGTCAACACAGCTCGCGGCGAACCGCCCGCAGCCCGTGAGCTCGCCGGTGATCGTCGTCAGGGCGAGGCCGATCGCCGGCCAGCCGATGAGGGCGAGCCCAACGCGAGCCATGAATCCACGCGGCGTACCCGCAAGGCTCATCGCCGCATGGGCCGCCGCCTCGAACGGGTCGAGGCGGTCCGACGGATCCGATGAGGCGGCGGACGGTTCGGCAGAGTCCCAGGCCGATGACCCGGCCTCCGATACCGGGGCCGATCTCGGCCGGCTTGTGTCGCGCGGATAGCGCGGCGAGCGTGGCTCGCTCGGCTCGCCGCGACGACCTGCTGGCGGGCGCTGGGCTGCCCAATCGGCGGAGCGGCTGTCTCCCGACGAGGAAGCCGCATCGGGGGCGCCGGGGAACGGCGATTCGACATGTTCGGCCAAATCCTCGTCCCAGGGCTCGTCCGGGAGCCGTGCTGCGCCGTCGCCATTGCTTCCGGCGGCGCGTCGTCGCGCTCGTCGCTGGTACTCGGGCCCGTGCTTTCTCGGATCGGCGTATTCCTTCGGGTTCAGGGTCCAGTACGTCCCGCTCGACGCGCCGTACCACGTCCCGCCGGACCATTCCGGCTCGAACGGCTCGCCCTCGGCCGCGTCGTAGCTCGTCGAGCCGAGGGTTGCCTTGTTGGGCGCACGCTTGCGGCCGTCCCGTCGCGATCGGTCGCCTGCTGGTCGCTGTGAAGAGCCGACGCTGTCGTCGCCGCGGCCAGTCGAGCTACCGGGGGTGCCGGTGGAGCTCTTCGCGCCTGGGCCGCTGGCGCTTGTCGGACGTGATCGGCCCCGATGCGAGCCCGATGATGACGTCGCGCCCGGCTCGGCTGCCGGGCCCGTCGAGCCCGCACCACCGGCCCCCGCGCCCGGCCCAGATCCCCACCCCGCCCGGCCCCCCCGACCGGAGGTGTCGCGGGTCGTCCGCGCCCGATCGGGATCGGCCCTCCATGGATCCCGAGGGGTTGGTCGCATTGCCGGGCGCCCGCCGACCCGCCTCGTGGAGGGCCCGCCCGCGAGGGTCTCGTAGGCGGCCTGGATCGCCAGGAATCGGGGCAGCGCCTTCTCGCCGGCGGAATCCGGATGATTCTCCTTGACGAGGCGACGATAGGCGCGGCGAACCTCGTCGGCCGACGCCCCGCGGGCGAGGCCCAGGACGCGGTATGGATCGGGCTCGATGCTCATGTGCCCCAAGTGTCGCCCACTCGGTCGAGAACCGCCGCGGGGCCCAGCGCGCGGCCGTCAGGAACTTAGAAGCTCGCCCAGTGGGACCAGATCGAAGTGTGCGACGGCCTCCGCGCCAAGCCGTCCGTGCGGATCCATCGAGGCCGGGCGGTGATAGCGGGCCAGCACGCGGAGGGCCTGGCCGTCGAGCACGCCCGCCTGAACGAGTGCCTCGACGCTCGCCGCCCACGTGCCGCGGTCGTAGCCGTCGCCGTCCTCGATCTTGATCGCCATTCCGGTCGCCGCCGACTGGGCCCCGCTGGTCCGCGGGCCGGGCAGGATCGCCACCCCGCGCAGCGCCTCCATGCCGCTCTTGCTGACGATCCGTTCGGGAAGTGCCTTCATCAACGAGGTGTCGAGGCGGTCTCGCGTCCCGCCGATCATCTCGGGGTTTGCCAGCATCGCGTCGCGGACGATCGTGAGGGCCGGCGCCAGCGAGGCTCGCGTGTCCTTCGGGCGGATCGCGCTCGGGTCGGCCAGCAGGGCGTACGCCCGGGCGACGTCGCGCAGCGGGAAGGCGTAGGTCAGCAGCCCGCAGCCGTCGATCGCCGTCTTCATCCGGTCGGGGTGGACGTCGAACGCCCGGGCGACCACCTCCCGATAGGCGACCTGGGCCGGATGGTCCTCGGTCCAGTAGGCAGTCGGATCCCATCCCTTCAGCCTCGACAGCAGGATCAGCACCGAGTGCTGGCCAGAGCACATGTGGCGGATCGGGCCGGGCTTCTCGCCGTCTCTCGCCAGGCGGGCCGCCGTGAGCTGATCGAGCGGCATGCCCTCGACACCCGTTGCGATCAGCGCCTGGCTCGCACCGGCGCGGCGATACATCGCCTGGATCGTGCGGACATGGAGATCCTCGCCCGAGTGACTGCTGGCCATTACCGCGATTTCGGCGGGCTCGAGGTCGAAGGCGTCGATGCCACCGGCCTCGATGAGGGCTACGACTCCGAATGGCTTGACGCAGCTCCGAAGGGTGACGAGCCGATCCGGATCGCCCAGCCCTCGCACCAACCTGCCATCGACGTCGACCTCGACGATGTCGCCGCGGTGGACACTCTCCTCGATTCCGTTCCGAAGCTGGCGGACGAGGATCGGCGGAACGATCCGGGATCGGGCCGGTGGCCGACGTGATGCCGGGCGGGCCGTGGCGCCCTTCGAAGGGGCGGGCTCGGTCGCCGTTGGGCTGATATCGGGTGCTGTCACGATCCCCCGAGGATAGCGCGCCGGACCGACGCTGAGGGCGGACGGTTCGGAAAATCGCGCGTCGCCGGGGCGCTCGGACGGGCCGGCGGAGCGAGCGACCGAATGGCGTCGATCGACGGCGGGCCTGGCCGAGGGCTTTGCTACGATGGCGCCGACCGACCGACGCGCGGCCCGCCCTCAACCCCGCTGCCACCGCCGTCGGCCGGACAATTCGGAGGATCGCCGTTGTCCCTGCCGTCGACCCTGCATGTCTCGCAGCATCCGGCCATCCTCCACAAGCTGGCCGTCCTTCGCGACGAGGCGACCGAGCCGAAAAAATTCCGCGAAGTTGTCAGAGAGCTGTCGTGGCTGCTCGGGTACGAGGCCCTGGCCGACGCGCATGTCCGGCCGCGGACGATCCGGACACCGATGGAGGAGATGCAGGCCGCCGAGCTGGCCGACAGGATCGGGCTCGTTCCCATCCTGCGAGCCGGGCTCGGGATGGTCGATGCGATGCTCGAGCTCATGCCGACCGCCGAGGTCTGGCATCTCGGCCTATTCCGCGACGAGCGGACCCTTCGCCCCGTCGAGTACTACAACAAGCTCCCGGATTCGGCGACGGTGGACCTCTGCCTCATCCTCGATCCGATGCTCGCGACCGGCGGCTCGGCGACCGCGGCGATCGAGGTCCTCAAGCGCTGGGGCGCGGTCCGGATCAAGCTGGTCAACCTGATCGCCGCGCCCGAAGGGGTGGAGGCCGTCATCACGGCGCACCCTGACGTCGAGATCTACTGCGCCTCACTCGACCGCGGGCTCAACGACAAGGGCTACATCATGCCCGGCCTCGGTGATGCCGGCGATCGCCAGTTCGGGACCGGCAAGGCGGGCTGACGGGGCACAGCTGGTAGTGAAAGCCGGTCCTTGTCGGTTGCTTCGGCGGCAACTGCGCCCTCGCCAATCAGAGACGTCGCCCGCCGGCGTCGCCCCCAGGTGGCGGCCCGAGCCCTCGCCGGCGGGCGACGGTCGGGACCTCGAGCCACCCCTCCGCGACGGCTCTCGCCGAAAGCTCCGCCCGCGACTCAATGCCGAGGCGCTCGAACACGCGCCGAAGGTGGCCCTCGACGGTCTTGGTCGCGATCGCCAGCGCCGCGCCGATCTCATCGTTCGAGCGGCCGTCGACCACGAGCCGGGCGACCTCCTGCTCGCGGGTCGTGAGCGTCGGGTCGGTCGCCCGGGGGCCGGGCGCGGCCGCGACGGGCTCGCCGAGCGCCGCCGCCCGGATGGCGGCCACGAGCTCCGGCATCGGTGCCGTCTTGAGCACGAGCGCGGCGGCGCCGAGCCGGTACGCCGCTGCCGCGTACTCGGCCTGCGCGAACGCGGTGAGCACTACGACCGCTGGCCGCCGCGCGGCGTCGCGATGGCGCTCCAGGAGCTGGAACCCGGTCTCATCCCCGAGGCGGATGTCCAGGAGCAGCACGTCCACGAGATCGGGGTCGAGGAGCGGCTCGGCCAGGCCGAGCGACGCCGCCGTTCCCGCTATCTCGATCCCCGGGTACTCGCGGAGCAGCGCCGCCATGCCGTCGCGGACCACGGGGTGGTCGTCCACGATCGCCACGCGGATGTTGCGGGGCTCGGCCGTCATGTCGCCGCGGCCCGAGCGCCCTCGGCCGCCGGGCTGTCGGCACCGCCGGACCAGACGACGCGGACCCGCGTCCCGCCCTCGGGCCGGTCGGCGACCGCCAGCTCGGCCCCGAGCTTCGCCGCGCGCTGGGCCATGGTGAGGAACCCGAGGTGGCCGGGGCTGGCCGGCCTCGCGAGGGCGTCCTCGCCGACGCCAGAACCGCGGTCCTCGACCTCGAGCTCGGCCGAGCCAGACTCGGCGCGGAGGCGCACCGTGATCGGCGGGCGGCCGTGCTTGATGGCGTTGGCGACGGCTTCCTGCGCGATGCGGTAGAGCCCGAGCTCAACGTCGTACGGCAGCCGCTCCTCTCCGTCGTAGCGGAGGTCGATGTCGATCCCCGATGCGGCCCGCACCTCGCCGACGAGCGCCTCGAGCGCGGCCGCGAGGCCGAGGTCGTGGATGACCGGCAGGCGGAGGTCGGCGCAGATCGCCCGCAGCCGATCGATCGCGCCGCGCAGCGTGGCGGAGGCGTTGTCCTCGCCCGCGCGGTCGAGCCGGTGGACCAGCATCGAGAGGTCCTGGATCACGTCGTCATGGATGTCCGCCGCGATCCTCGCTCGCTCCGATTCGCCCTCGTCCACCACGAGACCGCGGTCGCGCGCCTCCCGCGCGGCCTCGCGGGCGACGGGCAGGACAGCGACGACCCGGGTGATGCCCACGACGGCGAACCAGACGACGAGCGGCTGAAGAAACGGCGTGCTCGTGAGCGCCGCGAGCGGGGCGAGCGCGACCGCGGGCAGCGTCGCGAGAACGGCGATGTCGCCGGCGCGGAGCACCGTCGCGAGTCGGCTCGAGCCGGTCAGGCGGCCGGCGTCGCGCCGGAGCTGCGCTGCGAGGACGAGCGCAGGCACGAGCAGCACCGCCGAGGCGAGGGCCCAGCGCAGGATCGACACGACGCCGCGCTCCGTGCCCGCGGTGACCGCCACCGCGCCGACGAGGGCGGCGGCCAAGGCGATGACCGTCGAGCCCAGCATCGCCCCGCGCCGCGCCCGGGACGTGGCGATGAGCTGGGCGAAGGCCGCGGCGGCGGCGAGGGCGGCAGCAGCCACCAGCACGCTCGTCAGCACGACGAGGAGCGGGGTCAGCGTGAGGTA